>SMTZ1_10001703_pt1 | contig 22187 bp, 14 predicted proteins | sample DeeMarSWOR136_30_FD_25667 | JGI IMG/M metagenome (IMG submission 25667) | reverse complement strand
CCCGCCGGCGCCGAATTTGCGGCCGAGTCAGCCGAACAAAAACCGCCGCAGAAAACCAATAAGGGCGTCAAGCGCCTGGTAGTGCGACTGTCTGAGGCAAAGGGCAACGTCCGGGTGGCGGTTCTGCTCTCACCGGCCTGGAAGGAGGGCAATGTTGTTAAGACAGCAGAGGTAATACCTTTGGAAGAATGGTGAGTGAAGCCAATATCGAGTTACGTCGATACATGAGGAGCTTCATTGTCATGAGGTGAGAAATGCAAAGTCAATTACTTGGAATTGCCAAGACCTTCATTGTTGGCGCATCAGTGCTCTTGATAGGCATTGGCAGCAACATCGCCGCCCAGGGCGATGCAGAAAAGAAGCCGCAACTCTGTCAGGGTAACTATCACAGCGAAGAAGATGCGAAGAAACAGCTCGCCAAATTTGCAGATAGCTATTCCAACCTCGCCCAATGGAAGGCGAGGGCCGAGCGAGTCCGGGAGGGCATCCTTCGCGGAGCCGAGCTTTCACCTTTGCCCGGCAAGTGCGCGCTGAATCCCATGATTCACAGCAGACGCAAACACAAGGGCTACACGGTTGAGAACGTGGCCTTTGAGTCTCTGCCGGGCGTCTTTGTCACCGGCAACCTGTATCGCCCGCGGCGGGGCAAAGGGCCGTTTGCCGGAATACTCTGTCCGCACGGGCACTGGGGCAAGCCCAACGACTATGGACGGTTTCGGCCGGATATGCAGAAACGATGCGCAACTTTCGCTCGCATGGGGGCCGTTGTTTTCTCGTACGATATGGTGGGATATGGTGACTGGAAAAATGCGGGATGGCAGCACAGGCGGCCGAAAGTGCTCAAATTACAGCTCTGGAACAGTATCCGTGCCGTCGATTTCCTTCTTTCGCTCAAGGAGGTCGACCCCAGGCGCATTGGCGTCACCGGCGCCTCCGGCGGAGGAACGCAATCTTTTCTTGTAACTGCCGTCGATGACCGCATCGCAGTCTCAGTGCCCACGGTAATGGTTTCAGCCCACTTCTTTGGCGGCTGCAACTGTGAAAGCGGCATGCCCATCCACAAAAGCGACACCCACGAGACGAACAATACGGATATCGCCGCGCTGGCTGCACCGCGACCGCAACTGATTATCTCAGACGGCAAGGACTGGACCAAGAACGTGCCGAATGTTGAGTTTCCGTACATACAGGATGTCTACCGACTCTATGGCGCCGAAGCAAAAGTCGAGAATCTCCATCTTCCGGATGAAGGGCACGATTACGGCCTTTCCAAGCGTCTCGGCGCCTACAAGTTCCTTGCCAAACACTTGGGACTTTCACTCGATAAAGTCAGCAAGCCGGATGGCTCGATCGATGAGAGTTTCGTCGTCATTGAGAAGACAGAGGGTTTGTACGCATTCGACGCGGAGCATCCGCGGCCCAGCCACGCCGTCGGTTCGGATGCCGAACTGCCTTGGGATTAGCCCGCGGCTTAGAACGTGGGCGTCGGTAGAATATCACAGGATACGCAGTACGACCTTAAGAAGGGGGCTTTTTAAGTTCTTCGACTTTGGGCAGGTCTTTGAGGGTGTTCAGGCCGAAGACCTCCAGGAACTTTTTCGTCGTGCCATAGAGCATCGGCCTGCCCAAGACCTCAGCCCGGCCAACGATCTTGACCAATCCCTTATAGCAAAGGGATCGAATCACCTCACCGGCCGCAACGCCCCTAATGGCCTCGATGTCGGCCCGCATGACCGGCTGCTTGTATGCAACTATCGCAAGCGTCTCCAGAGCGGCGGGGCTTAGTTTGCTGTCGGCACGGACCCGCAGCAGTTTCTTTAGCCAATAATTGTAAGGGCTCAACGTGAGCATTTGGTAGCCGCCGGCGATTTGCTCTATTCTAAAGGCGTTACTATTCGCCTGGTATTTGTCGTTTAGGTTTTCGATGTGCTGGCGAACTTGTTTTACGCCCGTCTCCACAATATTAGCCAGCCGAGCTTCTGACAGAGGCTCATCGCTGGCAAACAGAACGGCTTCGACAACGGACTCAACGGTCGGTTCGGAATCCCCATTTTGCTGCAGAGGTTCAGTTTGTTCTTCGATCTCCTCGCCAATTTCCGTCTCTGATAGGCAAGTCTCTGTTTGTTCGTCATGTTCTTCTGTCATACGTCTTTCCATTTAAAGGGGTCTGCATCCTTTTTGCTTAACTTTATTGTCACTGAACTTACGTCTTTTTGCAACTGCCTGGCAAATTTTTTTAATATGAACCGTTCCGAGACGGTGTGGCTCAGGCAGATGCAGGTCAGCCCGGCCTCCTGTGCGGCCAATGCATGATGATGCTTTAACTCACCGGTAAGATATAAATCGGCCTTTGCAGCGATAACCGAATTGATGATCTTGCCGCACGAGCCTGCGCAGACCGCCGCTTGTTTGACCAGCCGGTTGCCGTCTCCGACCAAGCCGACAGCCTTCGCGCCGGTGCGCTTCTTTATCCTCTCTATAATCTGTGCTATTTTCAACGGCTGGGCTAATGGGCCGATTCTGCCTAAGCCGAATTTGTTCTGGCTGTCATAGATTTTGAAGACATCGAAGGCCGGCGTCTGGTAGGGGTGAGCCCTTTTCATTGCGGCTATGACCTCATCGAGTTTTTCCGCGGGCACAATCGTCTCAAGTCTTATCTCCGGCACTTTTTTCAATTTGCCCTTTTTGCCGATGACCGGCCTTGCACCTTTCAGAGGCAGAAATGTCCCTGTCCCCTCGGCGCCGAAACTACAGTGGCTGTAGTGGCCTATCGTACCTGCCCCGGCGGCAAAAACCGCATTCGAAACGTGCGCAACGGATTCAGCCGGGACGAAGACAACGAGTTTGTAATTATCGCCCGCCGGACTCCCGACAAAATCCCCGATTGGCCGGCCGTCCACGATGCCGATAATCTCGGCCAGGCCGTCGTTGACTCCGCCGATGGCAACGTCCAAGGCCGTATGGACCGACAGGACCGCAATCCCGGAGCGAATCAATTCATAGACCGCTCCGGTCGGCCCGTCTGCGGTGATTTTTTTCAAGCCGTCCCAAATCACCGGATGATAACTTACAATTAAGTCGGCCCTTAGTCTCTTGGCCTCAGCGACAACGTCGCGTGTAACGTCGATGGTCAGCAGAATGTTCTTTACATCGCGCCTGGGATCACCGATCAATAACCCGACGTTGTCCCAGTCCTGCGCGAGTTTCAAAGGGACTATTTTTTCAATCGCGGCCGCAATATCTTTTATCTTCATCTCTTTTTCCTGCACTGGTGCTCAACCAGTTCATCGAAGCTTTTTTGCAGTCTTTTAGTCACGGGCCCGACCTTGCCGTCGCCGACCGTGTGCTTCTCTACTTGGATTATCGGCATAACCTGCATAATCACATTCGTCAGAAAAATCTCTTCGGCGCCAAGCACATCGTCTATGGCGAGGTCCTTTTCAGTCAAGCTGATGGAGTCTCTCAGCGCGATCTGGCAGACGGTCTTTCTGGCAACGCCTGCCAGGACAGGCGTTTCAATCGGAGGCGTGTAGAGTACCGAATCCTTGACCAAGAACACATTGCTGATGCACCCCTCCGCCAGGCGATGATCCACCGTGAACCATAACGCCTCGGCAGCCCTTTTCTGGTGTGCCAAATTCAGAGCAATCATACGCGAGAAATAGCTTGTCGTCTTGTGCCCGCACGTCGGTTCGCTCGGATTTTGCCTGAATGGGCAGAGTACGACCAGAACACCCTTCTTATAATATTCCGGCGGGTAAGATCGGAACTTCGCGGCGGTGATCAGAAGCGTCGGTTTTCGCTGCTGCTCGGACGCAGCCATCGGGCCGTTCGTAAGCGTCAGGCGAAGGCGTGCATCGGTCAACTTGTTTGCTCGCAGCACTTTGTAGATAGCCCCGGTGATATATTCCCTGTCGTACGGATTGTTGATGGACAGACTGGAGCTGCTTAAAAACAGCCGGTCCAGATGGTCCGCCAGCGCAAAGACGACGCCATTGCAGCTTCGCATGGTCTCGAAAAGTCCCGCGCCGTACAAAAAACCACTGTCCGTAACGGATATGCAGGCCTTGTCGATATCGACTAACCTGTCATTTAGGAAAACCGTCTCCACCATCTTACCTTTGTGAAATCCGAATATCTAAATCCGAAATCCGAAACAAATTCAAATGACAGAAGTTCAAAATTCTAAACGTTCTGGTTGTTTTAACATTCGGATTCCGATATTGTTTGGTGCTTCGGATTTCGGATTCCGGACTTACCCTTAATATCGGATTTCGTGTTCATTTGTCGTACGGCTATCGGTGGGTTGCTATCTTGCGTTGCCCTGATTCCAGCCAGCAGGGCTCTTGCTTTTGTAATTGTCTCGTCCCATTCGGCCTGTGGGTCGGAATCCGCGACGATGCCGCCGCCGGTTTGTACAAGGGCCTTCCGGCCCGTGATAATAATCGTACGTATGGCAATGTTCAAGCACGCACTGCCATCTATCCCTATAAAGCCGATACTGCCGGTATAGACGCCCCTGGCTGTGGGCTCGGTCCGGTCGATGATTTCCATTGAGCGGATCTTCGGAGCCCCGGTGATTGAGCCGCCGGGGAACATCGCCTTTAGAACATCGCAGAATGTAACTTCATTGCGAAGCTGTCCGGCTATGGTCGCCACAGCATGGAAGACCGTCGGGTAGGTCTCAATGGTCCGCGGCTGAATGACCGTTCTTGTCCCGGGTTTGCAGATTTTGGCCACATCGTTGCGCTCCAGGTCAATGATCATGTTTAGCTCAGCCTGCTCCTTTTTGCTGTAGAGCAGCTCGCTAAAATTTCTTGTATTGATCTGCTTGCCTTCCGAACCGGGTCTGGATGCTTCATCGACACGCCGTCGGGTGCCTTTTATCGGTTTGGTTCGGATGGCGCCGTCGGTAATTGTTATAAACATCTCGGGTGATGCACTGACGATATGAAAATCACCTCCATCAATGTAAGCCGCATAGCCACTTGGGTTGTAATGGTTTTGCCAGTGATAAAGCGCTATCGGCCTGGCCTCGTATCGGCATTCAAATCGCTGCGAGAAGTTAATCTGGTAAACGTCGCCGTCGTAGATGTGTCGCTTTATCTTCTCGACTGTGCGCAGGTAATAATTCTTATCCATGTTGCATCGAATCCGCGAGAAATCTACGTTATCAAGGTCAGCAGGTACAGGTTGAGGCACGTTAATCCTTTGAGATTCAGCTAACAACCGCTCCAGAGCGGCAAGTTTGTGCTCCGGCTTCTCGGAATCGTTCGACAGCTCCAGAGCGATTAGCCAGCAGGTTCCTTCAATGTGGTCGTAGCATATAACTTTGTCGTAGAAGCACAGTCGAATTGGCGGCATTTGAAGGTCGTCTGTGGTCGTCTCCGGCAGCCGCTCGATATATCTCCCAAGTTCATAGCTGAAATATCCAACCCAGCCGCCGCAGAAAATCCCCTTCGGCAACTCAGTTCTTGTGACTTGAGGCTTGGCTCTTGAGTCTTGCTGAAGCTTGTATTTGGTCAGAACCTTGTGCAGCTTCCCGAACGGGTCTTTTTGCCCCACTCGAAATTCGAATACCTCTTTCGGCTCAGCGGCCCAGTAGCTGAATCCATCTGCATCTGCCCGGGCGAGGTTACCACCAAGAATTGATGGTGATTTGAGAGAGGCAAATATTTCACTCAAAGCCGGCAGATCTATGGATACACGAATTCTTCGATAGTGCAACCTGCAAAGGACACATTTGTCATTCGCAGTCATTGTTTCTGTCGTTACGATTTTGTCAGTCATTGCGGTCGGATCAAACGTACCTGGGACCGGCCTGATTGGCTCACTGACGAATTCCTCGCCCATATGCTCTATCCGGCTTTGAATCCTTCCATAATCTGCACACCCGAAGAGGTACCTATCCTTTCGGCTCCCGCCTCCAACATCTCGAGGACCTGTTTTGCGGTCCTGATTCCGCCGGCCGCCTTTATCTTACAGTTTGGAGCTGTTTGTTTCATCAGCTTCACATCCTCGAGCGTCGCGCCGCCGGCCGGGTGCAAACCTGTGCTGGTCTTGATGAAATCTACTCCGGCCTGCTGTGCGGTCCGGCAGGCAAATATCTTCTGGTCATTGTTAAGAGCAGCCGATTCGATGATCACCTTCAGCACCACCGCCGGCCTCATCGACCGGCAGACTTTCAGCACCGCCCGCAACTGATTTAGCAAATATTTCGAGTCCGCTTCGATTATGGCCGCCAGGTCGGCAACCATGTCAATCTCATCGGCCCCGGCAAAGATGGCGTCCTTGGCCTGAGCAACCTTTACTCTGGTCGAGTCAGCCCCGAGCGGCAGACTGACTACACCGCCGACGGCCACTTTAGATCCTGCTAACAGCTCGGCTGCCAAAGCGACCCATCGGCCGTTTACGCATACCGTATGAAATCCGCAGGCCCTGGCCTCCTGGCATAGTTGCTTGATTCGGTCTTTCGTCGCGGTCGCATCGAGCAGCGTATGGTCAATATAACCGGCCAGTTCCCTTTCTGATATATGCTGTTCAGTGTTCGACATTCGGGTTGAATCTACTTCGTCTTGTATCTATCTTTCTGATCAAAGAGAGTTAAATCCTTGTAGCCTTTCTTGATTCTTGCACTATGCTTGATATCCTTTGGAATAAAGTACGTTTGGCCCGCAGCCAAAGTGTGTTTCTTGCCGTCAATCGTCAGTTCGACTTCGCCATCTAAAACGACTCCCCATTGTGCTGCGTGAGAGTGTTCGGGAACCTCTACATCATCTTCAAAACTCATAAATACAAACTGCTGAGTCTGGCCTTGAAAAAGATGTGAACTCAACCCTGCAATCGGGATATCAGCCTCCGGCAGATTGGTGATTATCTCCGGGAAGAAACTTGCTTCTGTGATCGTCATTTTTTCACGTATCCTTTCTTTTTGAAGAACGCCACTGCGCCAGCCATGCTGGCAAACACCTTCGTTGCCGTTTGGGTCACAAACACCGACGGGGTCTGCCTGGCCGTCCAGATGACGTAGACTTCTTTGGCCGCTTCGTGAGCGTGCTGGAGCTCTCTTTCGACGCCGCTGGATATTGCAGCGCGTCCGTCGGCCAAACTCGGAATGAAGCTGATTATCATATCGGACTGGTCGATCAGCATGAAATCGCGGGCGTATATTTGACTGTTAATATCACGTTCTATCTGCTGAACCTCACGCAGATCCAGCCGGACTTTTCGCCTCAACGCTGTCAGCTCGACGTAATCCAATCCTTCCCGGCTTGCTCGCTGCGCTTTTTCCGGCAGGTAGGATTCCTCCAGATCGCCCGGGTCGAAGCAGATGAACAACCGTTTAATCAATTGCCGAAATTCGTCGATTTCCTTTCTCACGTTCTCCATATCCACGACGGCGGTCATCGGAAAACTCACGTATGTCTTCTTGGTTTGGCCGTCGAAGAGGAGTCTGTAGAACGTTTCGGTCGTTTCCTGTTCAGCGCCGCGGGCAAGGCAATAAAAGGGCGTCGTCTCGTCAATACCTTTGCAGAGCATTTCCGTGCCAATGATCTCTTCCTCGCGCCAGACAATCAGATCTTTCAGGGTGTGTTCGACAAAGTGTTCGGCAACCAGCCGCGTGTGCAGGGCGGTTACGCCGTCAATCAGGCAGATATACATATCGGCGTTGAGCTGGCGCATCTGGTCGAAGTCCACCGCCGGGAACAGACCGTGCCGCCAGCGGAAAGTTGCGTGTGTATTGACGATCAGGTTGGCGTTTTTTTGGGCCTTGGTGATGATGTCCTTGAAGACGCTGCGGCGAAGCGAGCTTAGCCTCTTCATCGGGATATCCAGGATTTTGCCGGGCGGGATATCAGGCGCTTCGGCATACATCCGGTCCCCGACGTTGCACAGCAGGACCTCTTTTCCTCTCTCGGTGGCGAACTGACATACTCTTTCAAGGTAGCTTTTCTTGTCAACGCCAACCATTCCGGTAACGACAACAATCATATCCAATCCGATTTTACAATCTTCTAAAAAGCGTGCGAACCGCCACGATATACAATAACCATCCGGTTGGCAAATGAATCTTTGCCTGATCGTGACCAATGGGTAGTACAAACCGGCACACGACTGGGACTGACATCTACCCCCGACCAGGTGAAAGACCGAGAAAACAGCTCAGGAGTCCCTGAGCCCTTTCGTTCTACCGAAAATATAGCTTCCTACCGCGACAATGCCGATGGCCCCCAGTAGAACCAAGTATGCTGTTGTACGGGAAAATGCTCTCGACCGGGGATTATTCGGTTGCTGTTTCCGTTCGCCTTCGTCATCTGTCCTTCTTGTGGCTCCAATTTGCGCTCTCACTTGCTCTTTGCCAAATGCAGTCAGCAGACTCGTCGCCGTGTACCCTTCCCGCGACCAGGAGAGCAATTTGACCGGCCCCTTTCGATACACCTCCTTCACCAAGCCGTTCACGTCAGGATGATACCATCGTTCCCGCTCCTCAGTCACAGGGATCTTAGCTATCTTGATATCAAACGTCGAGCTAATCGTGGTCTTGTAGTGCAGGCAGCCGACAAACTCCCCCGCCTCGGTAGTTATCGTCTCATCCTCCAGACGCTGAGTCACAATCTTACTCGGCAGCGCAAAGTCGGCCGAATCCATCCGCAACGCGGTGTCGATTGTCCTGTCCTTTCCAACATCCAGCTCTGTTAATTGATACGGCACCGGCGGGTCATATCTCAGTTTCGCCACCTCTCCCTTCTTGTTCTCTATCTCGATTGCGGTAAGCAGCCGCTCTTCGTCGACATAGAGTCGTCCTATCACATGTTCAGCATTGGTGAAACGCTCCTCAATGATCCACTGCTTACTTCCCCGCTCTTCGACAACTGATACCACGTGCAGAATCCGCTCCCCATCAATTGCATTTGGCTCCACACTGCCGGGCCGCGGCCCCTCGTGCTGGTACTCCCACCGCTGGCCGACCTCAAATTCTTCTTTCGCAACCTGCCGTGCACATGCTGCCGCACAAAACAAGCCGGAGACAACTGAAAGGACCACGAACGTTCTTGCCGTCTCTGCAACCATTTCTCCCAATAACTCTCAAAATGAAAAATCGTTATAGGTTATTGAGCCGTTGCTCTTTATCATAGTCTTTCAGGGCGGCAATCAGTTCGCCCATGTCGCCGGCCATTATTTTATCCAGGCTGTAAAGCGATAAGTTGATTCTATGGTCGGTCACACGATTTTGCGGAAAATTATACGTTCTGATTTTTTGCGACCTGTCGCCCGAGCCAATCATGCTTTTGCGCTGTGAATCGCGCTCGGCCCTTATCTTGCTCTGGTGATATTCATAGACCCTGCTTCTCAGAATGCGCCATGCTTTGGCGCGATTCTTGTGCTGGCTCTTTTCATCCTGCATACTCACGCTGATTCCGGTGGGGATATGTTCGAGCTTAACGGCGCTGCTGAGTTTGTTAACGCTTTGTCCGCCTGGCCCGCTTGATCTGCTGACATGCTCGACGACATCCTCGTCAGCGATCTGAATATCCAGCTCTTCGGGCTCGGGCAATACCGCCACCGTTGCCGCGGAGGTGTGAATTCTGCCCTGGGACTCGGTCTGGGGGACGCGCTGGACGCGATGGCCACCACCCTCATACCCTAATTCCGACCATGCGCCGGGTCCTTTGACGCTGAATATGACTTCGCGAAAGCCGCTCTTTTCCGTCGCGCTAAAATCAAGCTGTTCAATCTTCCATTTGCGATCTTCTGCGTATTTGACATACATACCGTACAAGTCGCGCGCGAACAAGGCCGCCTCTTCGCCGCCGGTGCCCGCCCGTATTTCCATGATGACCGAATCGATATCCATATCGTCGGCCATCACCAGACTGCTTGTGATTTCCTCAAGCAGGGTTTTCTTTTTGTCTTCAAGCTGCTGTATCTCTTCTTTTGCCAGCGCTCTGAAATCCTCATCGACGGTGCTGTCGCCTAACATCTGCTCGGCCTCTTCAATGCCAGCCGTCGCTCTCTTGTACTCGCGATATCTTGTGACCATTGCTTTGAGCTTGCCTTGCTCTTTCGATAGCGCGATCAGCCTGGCCGAGTCACCGGCAATTGCAGGGTCTGCAATCTGCTTTTCGATCTGGCTGTAGTGCGCCTCGATCTGGTCGAGTTTCGCCAGTAAGCTCCTATTTTGTTCAGCCATGATTACTGTCCGCTAACGGTGTGCAGTGAAAGGCGAAATCCACTGCGGTGCCACAGCATAACCTGTTTCTGTTAGACTAAAAGTACAAAAAGCCCCCCGCTGCTTCGCTTTTGCCAAGCAAGACGGCGGGGCCCGCGAATTGTAACCGGAACAGTCAGCTACTGTCGCTGGTCTTTCTTGTTCCCCTTAGAGTTCCCATTTAGCGGGTCCTTGCCGGATGGGGCCCCTTTGATGTAACTTGTGCCGTATTTCTTCTGGAACCGCTCTATTCGCCCGGCGGTATCGACATATTTCTGCTTGCCTGTATAGAACGGATGGCACATCGAGCATATCTCTGCGTGGATTTCTTTTGCCGTGCTGCGGGTCTCGAAAGTGTTTCCGCAGCCGCAGTGAACCACCACCTTATCGTATGTTGGATGTATCTGTTTTTTCATAACTTCAATGCTCCGAAACGCCTAAAACAACGTATTCTAATCATATCGGCAGATATTTCAATAGAAATTTTTTGCAATTGTGGAATGTGGCGGTTATATTTCTTGTCGGTTAATTGGCAATAAGAAGTGAGTTCCGCACGATGAAAATCAAACTTGTGGTTATCGGTGCTGCCGGCCGGATGGGCAGGCGTATCCTTTCCTTAGCCGCGGAGGCGGGGCAGTTTGATATTATTGCAGCAATTGAAAGGCCAGAACATCCCGATATCGGCAAAGACGTCGGCCTTGTCGCGGCGTTAGGACCGATTGATGTTATGTTGACCGACACGTATCCGGCCGCTGACGCTGACGTGGCGATCGACTTTTCGCAGGCCGAGGCAGTGGACAAAACCATTGACTGCTGCCTCGAAAACAACATAGCCCTGGTATCAGGCACTACCGGCCTAAGCGACAAACAGCGAAGAAAAATCGAATCAGCTTCCAGACAGATCGCCATTCTATACGCAACCAACATGAGTGTGGGGATGAACGTTTTGTTCTCCCTGGTCGGGAAGGTCACTTCAATGCTCGGTGCCGAATATGATATCGAGATCGTCGAGCAGCACCATCGTTTCAAAAAGGATGCTCCCAGCGGCAGCGCGCTTACCTTAGCCGAGAATATTTGCAGGGCGACAGGCCGAGATTTCCCTGGGTCTGTTACTCACGGCAGATGTGGCAAAGACGCCCTGCGGCGAAAGGGGACCGTCGGCATGCACGCCGTCCGTGCGGGTGATATCACCGGCGTTCATTCGGTCATCTTTGGTACGCTGGGCGAGACGGTAGTTCTCAACCATACCGCCAGCAGCAGGGACACGTTCGCCCGTGGAGCACTACGAGCGGCAAAATGGCTTGTCGGAAAGCAGCCAGCTCTGTATTCGATGGCGGACGTCCTGGGCCAAAAGGGCTAAGAGGGAGCAGCCCTGCCAAACGTCACGCGGTCGTATCTTCCGGAACTGACGCGGTACCTTTCTTTCCTTTTTTGGCCTTCTTGGGTTTTTTCGGCTTTTTCGCTTTTTGGGGCTCTTTTGGCTTTTTCGGCTTTTTTTCCTTTTTAGTAGCCGTCCCGCGCTCGCCGGTGAGCATAAAAGCCGCACCGACGACCAACAGCGCCACGACACCGAGCCCCGCCATGATATACCAGATTAAGCCTTGTACGTGTTCCAGAATCGAAGGCAGCACGCCTCTTAGGCCCGCCACGGCCACGACTGTCGTGTAAATGATGATCGCCAGAGGCAGAAAAAGCAGTATTCCAAGGGTATTGCTCTGCACATCCGGTGCCACCTCGATATACGGTCGGGCTAATGCCGGGACCTCCGCGGTAGGTTGGGGCCCAACAAGGTCCTCTTCGGAGACCATTTGCTCTGCCTCGGCGGCCACTGCCGCCGCAGAATCGGCCTCAGGCTCAGCCGGCTCCTTGCCTTCCTCCTCAGCCGTGTAAATCTCATCAAGAATACCACCTAATGAAGTGTCATCCGCCTGAAGCGAAAGATCCAACAAGCCGGAACCACTTCCAAAGCTGTCCAGATTTACATCTTCCTCGATCTCCTCCAACTGCATTTCAGGCGTTGTACCTGTCGTACCGGCTGGAAGCGCGGTCTCGGCCATCGTATCATCAGTTACCTCGTAATCCCGGTCTGTCTCTCCAAGAACGCTGGTTCCTGCACCGGTTAGGGCGGTGTCTGCGTCGGTCAACTCGCTCGGCACGACCGGTGCGCCTGTTTCCGGTGCCAACAAAATTTCATCTATGTCTGCCTCTGACGGCGCCGGGACTTCCGGAACCGGTGTTTCTGCGGCCGCCTCTTCTGGTTCGGGAATTTCCGGTGCCGGCATCTCTGGTTCTATCGCTTCCGGCGCGGGCATCTCCGGTTCCAAGACTTCCTCCACTGCCGGTATTTCTGCCTCCAAAGCTTCCGGTGACGGCATCTCCAGTTCCGGGGCTTCTTCCACTGCTGGTATTTCTGGCTCTAAGGCTTCCGGTGCCAGCATTTCTGGTTCTGTAGTCTCCGGTTCGAGTATCTCTAATGCAGGGGCTTCTGGTTCTGGAACCTCCGGTTCCAGAAGCTCTTCGAGTCCCATAATGCCTGTGTCCGACATCAGTGCTTCGACTTCCTCGACCTTAAACAGCAAATTCGGGCCGTCACGAAACTCTCGCAATTTACCGTCCTTGACTAACTGTTTCAATTCCGTCTCTGTTTTATTGAGTTTTTCGGCGGCTTCCTGTGACGAATAAAACATACCGGCCATAATCACTTATCTCCCACAAGCTCAGAACGTGGCGTACCACGTTGTTTTTGGCTTATCCAACACAATCTCTCACACCTAATATTTTATCCTAACCGCCGTAAATATGCAATCTTTTTTTTGACGAAAATGCGGTAAATCGAGGCTCGAAGGCGATTTCGAAACACTTCGACCGCCAAATATGTAACGACCCCGTACTTTTCGATCGATTATCTTTCCCGCAGGCCCTCAAGGTTCACCGTTAGATTCAAGCGGACTCTCGCACTACTCTTGTGAGAACCAGCCGCCCGCAAAAATGGAAAAATCGCTGAAATTGACAATTCCATTTCTGTCGAGGTCTTCAGACAAAAAACGCTCCCGGCGAAGCCATTCGTTCATCAAGAGCAGCGCATCAGCGCAATCCACGGATCCATCGACATTCAAATCTGCGGCGTTGCCAGCACTTGATAAAGACATGCTTGCCTGCGGTGTGCCGCCATAAGCTCCCATATTGATGCGTGCGCCGTGCGGCCATAATTCCGCCGTCCAGTCCGAGCCGGGGTTCCCGGCGTCGATACAGGGGCTTGTAAGATCGTCCTGCAGCCAGCTTTGGCTGTTCGGGTCCCACCGGCCGGCCTGAGATTTCAAATGGTAGTCACCACGGTTCGGATCGGCGAAATGAGGATCGGCATCGATGTTGCCTTCGCCCAGCCAGGGATATCTATCCAAGCCGCCCTGCACATTGCTATAACTGATAGCGACTATTGAGCTGTCGTCATTGCGTATTTGGTCGCCGCCGTCCCAGAGGATACAGTTGACAACTTGAAGGCTGCACGGAGATTGCGAGCCGCCGTCGTCCGCTGTACAAGCCAGCGCACTTCCGTTCTGGGCTGAATTTGCAGTAAACGTACAATTGGTGAGTATCGTATTGCCGCCGTTAGAGTTGCGTATCCCGCCGCCAAACGTCTCCGCCGAGTTGCTGATGAACATACAATTGGTTAGCGCCGGACTCCCGGACTCGTTATTCCGTATAGCACCACCACCTCCAGAAGACACAGAATTTTGAATAAACACACAGTTGGTCAGTGTTGGGCTGGTTTGTCCCCAATTGTACAGTCCACCGCCGTTGTAAACTGCCGCGTTACCGTAGAACGTGCAGTGGTTCAGCACCGGATCGCAGCCAGGCTCATCCCCGTTGTTGTACATCCCGCCGCCACCATCGGCGGAGTTGGCGCTGAACGTGCAGTTGGTCAGCGTTGGGCTGCTGCTTTCATTATACACCCCGCCACCGAGAGATGCCGAGTTCCTGCTGAATGCGCAGTTAGTCACCGTTGGCCTGGCATAATCTCCGCAGTAGATGCCACCGCCTCGTTCGTTGTATCCGCCGGTAATCGTAAGGCCGTCCAAGACCGACAGAGGCGTCTCGTAGTTGTGGAACTCGAATCCCCGGTGTGGGGTATCCGCCGTTCCGTTGCAGTCTATAATCACAAGGTTCGGGTCGTTTGGGTCCTCGCTGCGGACCGTGATAGCCTTGCCTTTGAAGTCCAGGTCCCGATTACCCTGGCCGGTATAGGTCCCACGCAGAACAACCACCGTGTCTCCAGCGACGGCCATGTCTATGGCCTTCTGTATCGCGTCAAAGGGGTGTTCGGCTGAGCCGTCCTCACAAGGATCAAAGATAGCTGGATCATCGGGACTGGGGTCTCCGGGGGCATTAGCGTCCACAAAGATAAATCGGGATGATGGAGGGTTCAGCACCGCCTCGGCATAAAAATCAACACCCCAGCGATTGCCCGATGTTGCAGAATCATTGCGCGAGCTTCGCGTCTGGGCCAACTGGCTGGAGAACTCGTATCCATCCGCCTGTGGCCGTATGGTATATGTGGTGTCTGATTCCAATCTGGCAAGAGCGTATATCCCCTTGTCATCGGTCAAAACCATATGAGCAGCCTGTCCGCTGGACTCGGCGTAAACCCTGGCATTAACAATGGGTATACCGTTCGGATCCAAGACGCGTCCGCTGATAATCTCGCCCGTGCCCGAGGTGAAAATGTTGTAGAGGCAGCCGGAAACCGACGTGTATTTTTCTTGTGGACTGTTCACATCCGGCAGGTTGTACCACGCATCATTAATCCCATTCCAGCCCATATTCAAGTGATGGTACAACGTTGAAGACCTGTAGCCATACCCGTCGCATATAATGGCATGCCCACCGTTTGGGTCCGAACCGTCTGAGAGTGCGAGGATGACCGGGGCTTTAGCGTCAAGATTCGGGTTGACCATCCGGTTTAGACCTGGACCGATGTTGCGGCTGGACCGATGTCCCCAGACGGCATTGCTGTACTGGAAGACGCTGACCAGCGCGTCCCTCGCATCGGACATCAAGGCACCTGATCCGGCCGAGCTGTATACCATCTTGACTGAAACGCCGGCATCATAGCAGATTGCTCCGATGGCCTGACGCTGCGATTCGGTAAGAGTGCTACAACTGGACTGGGGCCTGAGCACCATATCGCTCCAGTTATACGGCCCGCCGGAGCCATCACCTCCGCGCGTGTGGGCTGTCTGCTCACTGCCGTCAAGCTGGATCGTGAACTCATGTACACCTATCCCCATAGCGGGATACTCGTGGTATCGCATCACCTGGGCCATGACGGTGGCAACACACCCGCACGGACGGTGGCGAGGGCTGTAGTAGTTGTAACAATAAGACCCACACGCATCTTGCTGGCCCCATTCACTTTGCACCAGCGGTATCACGCGAATATCAGAGACAAACGTCAGGCCCATCAAGCCAAATCCACCTTCAGATGCCTCCCCAAGGCCGATAAAGTATCGCCACTTGCTTTGGGGGCCTCCGCCTGCCCCTGCCTTCGCAGGGGCAGGCCTGTCCCCGCGAAAGCGGGGAATTTCGCCGTCCAGTTGCAGGCTGAAGGTGTTCCGAACACCCGCCATACGTCCATTCAGGTCGTTTGTCACTAACGCCCCAAGGGGATTCTCAAATGAGGCCTCATAAGTTCCATCATCAGCAAAGCCAATAATCGGCTCAACCAAATCGTCCCCCGAGACTACCACAAATCCCGAAGGCTGCAAATAGACGACGTAATAGACCGGCCCGCCGCGGTCATCGGTGAAAGTCTCGACCTTCATCACCCGCCGGCCGAGCGTCATGCCGAGCGGCTCCGGATCGGCTTTGAGCCAACCAGCCACTACCTTCTGGGCTTCATAGGCCGCTGTCGGCCGCGCCCACAAGCTGCCGCATAGCTGGAACACCGCCAAGACAACCGCAAAAATAGTGCTTCCGCGTCTCATTTTCTCCACGTTCTTAGCCAAATCACTGATATTGACAGGGGGTGTGACGTATGAGGATGTTGGTGCTGTAAGAACTATAAGAACTCCAACAAAATCAATTACATACCCATTACTACTTGCTACCCGTCTTGGTAAACTCCCAAGACAACGCTAATTATACACTCTTAAGCCCTGCTGTCAAGGCAATTACCGGCAGATCTGGATTCCTGCAATCATCTGGACGATCACTGGAGGATGACAAAGTTTCTTGACTCGCGTGTCTTATATATGTTAAAATACGTAAAGTTGGTCTATGCGATAGTACGATTTTGGCTATTTAAGGCCCACAAAACGGCATCCTTCACCAACCAGGGGGGCCGCAGAATAGCAATCTTCCAGGCTGAAATCGCGGTGAGCAACCTAAGACATCGGCGGACGAGGAGATAGAGAATGCTTAGAGCTGTGAAAACCTTGCTTTTATCCGCTGTTGTGGCCGCATTCTCGGCGGTTTGGGCGGGTGCTCAGCCCTATCCGGTAGGCGACCTGAATGCCGACAGCAACGTGGATTTTGAAGACTTACACCTTCTCGCCGAGCGATGGCTTGATCCAAGCTGTCTGATTCCCGGTTGCCAAGCCGACCTGGACGGAGCCGATGGCGTGAACGCTGTTGACCTTGCCCTTTTGGCAGAAAACTGGGGGCTAAAGGAAGTCACGATAGTCATTAGTGAGTTTATGGCGAGCAACGGCAGCAAGGAGCCGCTGGCGGAAGGGGAGCTGCTGGACGAAGACGGTGACTCTTCCGATTGGATCGAGATTCACAATCCGACGGAGGCAAGCGTCGATCTGAGCGGCTGGTATCTGACTAATGATGCCAACAACCTCGACCAGTGGGAATTCCCGAACGGAATCAAGCTCGATCCGGGCCAGTTTCTGATTGTTTTTGCCTCGGGCAAGAACCGGATCACAGCCGGGGCTGAGCTGCATACTAACTTCAAGCTTGATATCGGTGGCGAATACCTGGCGCTGGTAAAAAGCGACGGTTTCACTGTAGTCCACCAATATGGGCCACAATACCCGCAGCAGTTGACCGACGTCTCGTATGGCCTGTCGCAATACGCCACGGTGCTTGTGCCCGCCGGTGCAACTGCCTCCCATCGGGTTCCAACTGTTAGCGATGCCAACGCCGATTGGGCCGCCCCAGGCTTCAATGACTCGATGTGGAAGACCGGACCGACCGGCCTCGGTTTCGGCAATTCGTCACCCGGCTTTGAAGTGATTTACTACAAGGCAAACACCACCGTTGCGAATCTAAGCACCGCCGAGTCGGTCATCAGCAATCCGTCGTACCGCAGCGCCGTAGCTGCTGAGACGGCTTCGGTGATCAACTACCTGGACAACGGTGGCAACGGAAATTTCGGCGGCGATCATCCGTTTCCCGGCATCACCATAGGCAGCGGTGTAGACGATTTTGTCGTCCTGGTCACCGGCAGGGTCCTGATCCCTCAGAGCGGCGACTGGACCTTCGGCGTCAACAGTGACGATGGCTTTGGGCTGGAATTGACCAACGGCACCCATACTCTGACGTTCTCCTACCCTGACCCTCGTGCAGCAAGGGACACACTCGCGACCTTCAATATTCCGGAGTGGGGACTCTATGAGCTGCGCCTGGTTTTCTATGAGCGCGGCGGTAACTCCGAATTGGAATTGTTTGCCGCCCAGGGCAGCTACTCTTCCTTTGACCCCACACGTTTCCGCCTGGTCGGTGACGTTGCCAACGGTGGACTCTACGTCCTGAGCTTTGGCAACGAGGCGAACACCGATGTACAGCAGCAGATGCAGAACGTCAATTCCTCCATGTGGGCACGGATTGAATTTGAGGGCGAGGAAGTTGATTTCTTCGACTCGTTAGCCTTGCGGATGAGGTACGAGGACGGATTTCTGGCGTACCTCAACGGCGTCGAGATTGCCAGGGGCAACTTCGCCGGAGCACCTGCGTGGAATTCGCTCGCCGATGGTGATCGTCCGAACGAACTGGCTGGCGAATATGTGGACTTTGACCTGTCCGAGTTCATTGGCGAGCTGCGGGAGGGCACCAACGTGCTGGCCATTCATGGGCTAAACGACGACAGGGCCGATGGGGAATTCCTTATCCTGCCGGAGCTGGTCGCGGCCAGCAACCGGACGGTGCCGCAGTACTTTTCTTCTGCAACGCCGGGCCGATTCAATGCGGCCGGTGCGGTCAGTATTGTGGCTGACACGAAATTCAGCGCCGATCGCGGCTTCTACGATACGCCTTTTTCTGTCACAATCACCAGCGAAACGCCGGGGGCCACGATACACTATACCACAGACGGCAGCGCTCCGACCGAAACACACGGCTACGAGTACATGGCTCCTGTTCCCATACAGACGACCACATGTTTGCGGGCAATGGCGTTCAAACCGGGCTGGATGCCCACGGATGTGGATACTCAGACCTATATCTTCCTCGATCACGTGATTCATCAGCCGGACTATCCGGTAGGATTCCCGACCACATGGGGCTCGTGGCCCTCCGAATATGGAATGGATCCCGACCTCGTCCATCATCCACTCTACAGCGGTACGATCAAAGAGGATCTTAAGTCAATCCCCACGATGTCGTTGGTGATGAATGTAGAGGACATTTTCGGCTCGACCGGCATATACGCCAATCCAAATAGCAGCGGCGTGGCGTGGGAACGGCCCGGGTCAATAGAGTTTTTCGATCCGAACGGCTCGCAGCAGTTCCAGGTGAACTGCGGCGTGCGCATCTACGGCGGAGTTGGACGCCGTGAAAGATACGAGAAGCACACGTTGGGTCTTTTATTCAAGAGGCAATACGGGCCGACGAAGCTGCGGTATCCCTTGTTCGGCGAAGACGCCACAGATGAGTTTGACACCATCATCCTTCGCGCAGGCTTCAACAATTCCTGGCACGGAGTTTATAACTACGGGCCGCAGTACATCCGGGACGCCTGGATGTGCCAATCGCAACTGGATATGGGCCAGCTCGGCCTGCACGGTACTTTTGTGCACCTGTATATTAACGGCCTGTATTGGGGCTTGTATAATCCCGTGGAGCGGTGCAACGCGGATTTTGGCTCGTCCTATCTCGGAGCCGATAAGGAGGACTACGATGCGCTTAACTCCTACCCGCGGAATGTAGTCGACGGAACCGCCGACGCCTGGATTACCGCTCAGTCCATCGCCAACGCCGGTGTAGCTGACCGGGCCGGCTACGACGCACTGGCCCAATACGTCGATATCCCCAACTTAATCGACTACATGATGTTGAACTTCTATGCCGGCAACAGCGACTGGGACGACCACAACTGGTACGCCGTGCGCAGGCGAGCCGAAGGCGAGGGGTGGAAGTTCTTAAGCTGGGACGCCGAGCGCGTACTGGAATCGACCACCGGTGCCAATAAAACCAGCCCAAACAGAAGCAACAAACCATCGCGGCTTTACAGCGCGCTACGCGAAAATCCCGAGTTTCGGATGCAGTTCGCCGACGGCGTGCACCGGCAATTCTTCAATGGCGGTGCGCTTACGCCCGAGAAAACGCGGGAGCGCTACAAGGCACTGGCGGACTTCGTTTATCGTGCGATCGTGGGCGAATCGGCGCGTTGGGGCGACTCCAACCGAGGCACTCCATGCACGCGAGACAATGAATGGATCGCCGAGCGTGACCGTCTTCTGAATGATTATTTCCCCCGGCGTACAGACATCGTACTCGGATTCCTGCGAGGCGCCGGTCTCTATCCCAACGTGGACGCTCCGATCTTTCACATCAACGGCTCACATCAGCACGGCGGCGAGATTTGCTCGACCGATATGCTTTCGATGGTTGCCTCGGCAGGCACGATTTATTACACCATCGACGGCAACGACGTGCGCCTGGCGGCAGAACCGCTGGACACTACAAGTACCCTTACCCTCGTGGTTGAGAACGCTGCCAAACGGGTACTCGTCCCGACCGGCCCCATTAGCGATGATTGGAAAGGTGGCGGTGCTTTTATCGACTCGGCCTGGAGCGTGTGTGCCGGCAGCCCGGGCGGCATCGGTTACGAAAGAAGCTCGGGTTACGAAAGCTACATCAGCCTCGATCTCGAGACCCAAATGTACAACGGCAATGCCACCTGTTACATCCGCATCCCGTTCACTGTGAACGCCGCCGACATAGCGGGTTTTAATTTTATGAGGCTGCAGATACGGTACGACGATGGGTTTATCGTTTACCTTAATGGTACCGAGGTCGCCAGACGTAATTTTACCGGAACGTCTGCATGGAATTCCAACGCCTCGGCGCAGAATTCCGATTCAGCGGCGGTCAGCTTGGAGAACATTGATATTTCTGCCTTCGTCGGTGACTTGAAAGCGGGCGACAACGTGCTGGCCATCCAGGGCTTAAACATCTCCACAACCAGCTCCGACCTACTCATCTCCGTCAAGCTCATCGCCGGAGTAAGCACGCTCATCAATGAGGTCTTATCATCCAGCGCGATCGAGTATACCGGACCGATCACGCTGGCCGAGAGCACTCACGTCAAAACGCGCGTGCTCAGCGGCGCCACATGGAGCGCACTAAACGAGGCGACCTTCGCCGTCGGTCCGGTCGCGGACAATCTGCGCATCACCGAGATTATGTACAATCCGCAGGATACCAACGACCCGAACGATCCCAATGAAGAATTCATCGAGCTGAAAAACATCGGGACCCAAACCCTGAACCTGAACCTGGTGCACTTCACCAATGGAATCGACTTTACCTTTCCGGGTATGAGACTGGCGGCAGGCGAATATGTCCTTGTCGTCAGAGATGTGGAAGCGTTTGCAGCTCAATACGGCATTGAATTCAATATAGCCGGCGAATACTCCGGCGTCCTCAACAACGGCAGCGAAAGGATTGAGCTGGAAGACGCGGCCGGCCGGACCATACTGGATTTCAGGTACGAGGACGGCTGGTATGATATCACCGACGGGATGGGTTTCTCTCTGACCGTAAAAGACCCGGCCGCCACCGACCCGAATGCCTGGGGCGACAAGCGTTCCTGGCGTCCGAGCGCCAATGCCGGCGGCTCACCCTGCTGGGACGATACGGGCCAGATCCCCACACTTGGCGAGCTGGTGATTAACGAATTGCTGGCCCATTCACATGCCGGCGCCCCAGATTGGATAGAGCTGCATAACACGACCGATGCCGCCATCTCTATCGGCGGCTGGTTCCTCAGCGACAGTCCCGCCGACTTTATGAAATACGAGATTGCTCCGGGAACAACCATCGAGCCGTACGGTTACATTGTTTTATATGAAGACCTGGATTTCGGCAATCCGAGCAATCCGGGCTGTCATGTGCCTTTCGCCCTCAGCGAGAATGGTGAAACGCTGTATGTGCACTCCGGCAGGGATGGCGTATTGACCGGATACAGCGACGAAGAGACTTTTGGCGCATCACAGACCGGCATAGCCTTCGGCCGCTATCGCAAGAGTACCGACACGTACAATTTTGTAGCGATGAGCGAGAACACGCCGGGGCTCCCCAATGCCTATCCCAAGGTCGGCCCGATAGTCATGAACGAGATTATGTACAATCCGGCCTCTGGCGATCAGGATGAAGAATATATCGAGCTGTACAACATCAGCAGTTCTACGATCACATTGGCCGAATACGACAACGAGCAGCTCATCGATGTCCCCTGGCGGCTCACCGACAGCGACAGCATCAGCTTTGATTTTCCGCTGGGCACCACGATGGCTGGCGGCGAGTACCTGCTTTTGGTTAAGGAAAAGGACGCATTCGACCGGCGGTACGGCGTACTTGCCGGCGATGTGCAGGTACTTGAATGGGGCGACGGCAGGCTGGACAACGGCGGCGAGAAGGTGCAGCTTTCGAAACCGGGCGACCAAGTCGAAGGGAAACGTTATTATGTTCGGGTGGACCGCATCAATTACAGCGATGGCTCACACCCTGTCGGCCGGGACCTCTGGCCGAG
>SMTZ1_10005559_pt1 | contig 22191 bp, 18 predicted proteins | sample DeeMarSWOR136_30_FD_25667 | JGI IMG/M metagenome (IMG submission 25667) | reverse complement strand
AGGAGGAGAGCATGGCGGCAAAAGCTGAACCTAACGTCGTTCCTCTGTGTGATGTCCTCTTGGTTCTTCTCATCATTTTTATGGTTATCACACCTTCAGTTCAAAGAGGAATGGATGCCAAACTTCCCGAGACGACAGCAGACTCCGCTTCAGCCCCGGACGTCATAGTTTTGACTCTGCATAGAGACGGAAAAGTAGACATCAACAGGACCTTCTACGAACGCGACCTTCTTGAAAGTCAATTGATGAACATCTATGGCCCCCGCCAGCATAAAACAATGTTGATCAGGGCCGACGCAAGAGTTCCGTTTAACCAAGTTGTCGAAATGATGGATGTGGCAAGAGGAGCCGGAGTCGAAGAAATCGGGATCGTCCTTGAATATTTCGAGGAGGAAGAAGAAGGAGGACGCTAGCTCTCCAGCCATACTGCCCCCCTTTTTTATTCAGGCAAGGTTAAAAAAACTCCTTAGATACCTGTCTTTTTAGCGACTGCTCATTTCCCGCTTCTTATTTTGTGTCTTGTCTTTTAAATCGACTGCACTCTCTTTTTCTCTGGAAAAGAATATTCTTGCCGTGGTAATGGTCGCTTGTTTAGGCAATAGGTCCGATGATCTCTCGCGAGATGACTAAGCGCTGGATTTCGTTCGTTCCCTCGTAGATTTGAAGGAGCTTTGCGTCCCGCATCAACTTCTCCATCGGATAATCCTTCATGTATCCATAGCCGCCTAAGATCTGGACACATTCCGTGGTAACCTTCATGGCGACATCCGAACCAAAAGCTTTAGCCATGGCCGATTCTTTGCCGCAGGGCTTGCCTTCATCCATGAGCCAAGCTGCATGCCAGACAAGATGTCGGGCCGCGTTTATCTCCATGGCCATCTGAGCGATTTTAAAGCCCGTGTTCTGGAAAAGAGCGATGGGTTTCCCAAACTGTTTCCTGTTTTTCGCGTATTCGATCGCATACTCCAGGGCTGCTCTGGCCACACCGACTCCCGCTGCTCCGACAGGCGCTCTTGTCTTGTCCAGAGTCCTCATGGCTATGATGAAGCCTATCCCCTCCTTTCCTAAAAGATTTCCTGCGCGAATTTTTACATCTTCGAAGGTAAGCTCAACCGTATTAGATGCCCTGTGTCCCATCTTATCCTCTTCTTTGCCGATGATGACTCCGGGAGTCTCCCGGGGCACGACAAAAGCACTGATTCCCCGCATCCCTTTTTCGGGATTCGAGTTGGCGAATACGACATAAAAATTGGCAATGCCACCGTTGGAAATAAAACATTTGGAACCGTTGATAACGTATTCATCCCCGACTTTTCTCGCTTTTGTCTTCATCGAGCCTGCATCGGAACCTGCCTCTCTTTCAGTCAGGCAAAAAGCCGCAAAAGACATCTTTTCAGTCTGAGGTGTGAGGAACTCCTTTTTCTGCTCGTCGTTCCCGAATAGAATAACAGGCGTGTAGGCCAAAGCGTTGACCATCATCGTGGTATACATCCCCGCACATCCCGCTGCAAGCTCTTCGCTGATGATCACAGTATCGATGTCGTTCAATCCACCTCCTCCGTATTCCTTTGGGACTGTGCAGGTGAGAAACCCGACTTCGAAGGCTTTCTTCATAACGTCTTCAGCAAATACATCCCCCTTATCGTATTTGGCAGCGTTGGGCTTCATTTCTTTTTCAGCGAACTCACGGGCCATTTCCTGTAATGCCAGCTGCTCTTCTGTTAGGCTAAAACTAATCACTCTTTCCTCCTTGCTTTATCATTTCATCCATACTATTGCATGATACTATTAATCATCGAGTTTTATACTGGAAACCTCTTATCATGTCAATTTTTCATGCCTGCGGAACACTATTTTTTCCCGGGACATGATAAAGGAAGAATTCTTAATGCCAAAAATCCTCTCAGTGAACTCCTGAGCTCGCCAGGCTTTTTGCAGGTTGTGTCTTATATGAAGATAAAGTCTTTCTTTCTTCTTATCCACATCATACTTGTCAATTAAATCACTTTGATTCTCAGCGAAGAAACCATCAAGTCGCTCTTCGATCCTTTTGTAAAACTCGGAGGCTTGGATTTCCCTTTCTTCATCACCCATCACCACCTTCTGCACCTCCGGGTTTTTCAAGTCTATGGAATAGACAAGAGTTTCGATCTCCTCATTCAGGGAAGATTGGGAGGTTGCTAATCTTTTTAAACTCAGGATGTTGATCCCTTGGGGGAGACAGGCATTCAGCCGCGAAATGAACTCGTCTTCTTGAAATAAAAAATGGGATTTGAACTCAAAGCACTCGGACCGCCCCTCCATCCCTAAGGGAAGAGCTGGTGGATAGGAAATCATCATCTTGGGATGAAATCCCTGGGTATGATCCACCGCTATGCCAGCCCTTCTGAATGCCCTCTGGACGATGTTATTCAAATCGTTATGAGATATGAAACGGGTTGTATCTAGCTTCGAGAAAAAAACGCGATAACAATGGACCTTTTCTGTCTTCTTGCCCACTCGGGTTGATAAAAGAGGCGAGGCCTTAATGTCCTCTGGAAATTCCCTCTCCAACAAAGCAGGAAAAGAGCAGCCCTGACACACGCCACAGTCATCCTCCAGACAGGAATTCGTGTATTCCTCTTGCCATGCCCTGTCCAGCTCTCTCAGTAGGTAGGATTTCTTGAGGCCCGGGTCAATATGCTCCCAAGGAAGGGGGACATCCCTATCGATGGCCGATAAATACAGATGGTAGTCAAGTTTTTCCTGGATGAATGCCTGTTCCCAAGTTTGAAAAGAAAAAGAGTCATTCCAGGAATCAAAGCGGGCGCCTGACTTCCAGGCTTCAAGCAAGACGCTGTTCAGTCTCCTGTCCCCACGGGAAAACACAGCTTCCAGCAAAGAGATTTTCAGCGGCTGTTTTTTGATCTTGAGATGTCTGTATTTTCTCAGACGAGACATTAAAAACCTGTATTTCTCTTGGAGGATCTTCTCCTCTTCCATCTCCAGCCATTGAAAAGGAGTATGGGGCTTGGGGATAAAGGAGGACAGGCTGAGGTTGATCTGGGGCGTCGACTTGATGATCTGGCTGCCTATCCGAGCGATCTCCTGGACTATATTCACGATACCTTCCAGGTCTTCCTCTCTTTCCGTAGGAAGCCCCACCATGAAATAGAGCTTGAGCAATCGCCATCCTTGAGAAAAGGCATTCCCTGATGCTTCCCAGATATCTTCATCCTCCAGCTTTTTATTGATCACCCGTCGCAACCTGTCAGTTCCCGCTTCTGGGACCAGTGTGAATCCTGTCTTCCTCACTTTGATAATGCTCCGGGCGAGGTCAGGAGACAGACCCTTAGGCCGCAAGGAAGGAAGAGAAAGGGATACTTTCTGCTTGGCCAATTCCTTCATCAAGACCTCGATCGTTTTATCCAGGTAGGGGTAGTCACTCACGGAAAGAGAAGCCAGAGAAGAACCTTCATATCCTGTCATCTGCAAGCTGTTCATGATGTTTTCTATGACGCATGAAGGATTTTTTACTCTGAGGGGGAGATAAATACTCGATGCCTGGCAAAATCTGCATTTCTGTGGACAACCTCTGGCAACCTCAACAGAAACTCTATCAAAAATGATCTTGACATTCGGCACCACAATCTCTTCTGGAAAAGGAACCTTATGGAAGGGAAAGAGAACCCTTTTTTTTATCTTTGCCTTGGCCTCCTTTCCGGGCCTCACGGCAAGAAGATGGGAACCCGAAGGCAGATAAACTTGATACAGGGATGGAACATAGACTCCCTCAATTTGAGATAGCTCTTTCAAGAGAGCGGCCTTTTCCCGGAATTCTCTTTTCAGAATCATGAATCTATCGATGATCTCCAGGAAAGCCTCCTCCCCGTCTCCGATCAGGAAAAGGTCGAAAATATCAGCCACCGGCTCCGGATTGAAAGCTGCCGGACCGCCGGCAATGACTAGCGGATAGTCCAAATTCCGACCGGCTGAATGCAGAGGAATACCGCCCAGATCAAGCGTGGTGAGGATGTTGGAGTAATTGAGCTCGTAGAGCAGCGAGAAGCCCAGAATATCAAATTGGTCAAGCGGAATCTTGTTCTCGAGTGAATAAAGAGGGATCTTCTCGGTGCGGAGTTTTCGCTCAAAGTCAGTCCAGGGGGTGAATACCCTTTCGGCAAGAATGTCGGGCCGCCCATTCAAGAGAGAATAGAGGATTTTTTGACCGAGATAGGACATCCCGATGTCATAGAGGTCAGGAAAAACAAGGGCGACTTTGGTTGTGACACGAGCCGGGTCCTTTCTAACCTCGTTCCATTCGCCGCCAAGATAGCGTCCAGGCTTCTCTATGTCCTTGAGGATCTCTGATAACCTTTTAACTGAAACCAATCCCGTTCACTCCAAAATATTCAAGGATTATTGTCTTGAGGACTCATTCATTCTATTGCTAATGAGAGAATTGTGCAATCAGCAAGGAACAGGGAATATCCCTGTTTTCAGACAAACACGAATCTTCTCATTTTGACATTGAGGACAAGGGATACCCCTAAAAAATTCGTCAAAAGAGAAGATCCCCCGTAGCTCAATAAAGGCAGGGGGGTTCCAGTGATGGGTAAAATGCCGACGACCATTAAGACGTTTATGAAAAACTGGAAAGAGATCATCACAGCGACCAGAAAGACGATGTAGACTCCTGCCCTGTCCCTCGCCAGCCCGACAGATTTAAAGAGCCTGTTGAGAAACAGAAAATAGCACATCAAAGCCACTATAACACCCATGAATCCGAATTCTTCTCCAATGACCGAAAAAATAAAATCCGTATGCCGGGCAGGCAAAAATCTTAGCTGGCTTTGAGTCCCCTTTCTAAAACCTTTGCCTAAAAATCCGCCTGAGCCGATGGCAATTTTCGATTGCAAAATATGATAACCCGAGCCTAGGGGATCCTGACTGGGAGAAATGAGGGTAGTCAATCTGGTTTTCTGGTAATCTTTAAGAGCGAAATTCCATCCCGCCACACCCAGGACCAAGGCCGCGATCACGATGGAGATAAACACCTTTCTGTTCATACCAGCGAGTATGAGAGCAGCGAGAAAAAGCGGAATGTAGGTCAAAGCTGTGCCCAGGTCTGGCTGTAAGGCCACAAATAAGACGGGCACAGCAGTAAGAGCTCCGCTCAAAAGCCCTTTCTTCCAGGAGATAGAGTCCCTCCTGAATTTGGAAAAAACAGAAGCCAAAAGTAGAATCAGGGCTAATTTCATCAGTTCAGAAGGTTGAAACTGGAGAAACGAGAACTTGAGCCAGCTTTTAGCCCCTGCAACCAGCCTGCCAAAAAGCAAAACGCCACCGAGTGTGGCCACAGCAACGATGTAAAAGTATGGAGAAAATGTGACAAGGATCTTATAATCAACTGTCAAAAACAGAAAAAGAGCTATCGAGCCGATAAAGATCCACAAAATCTGTTTCAGAAAATAGTTCCCCGGCAAATAATGTGAGCTGCTGTAGATGAAAGCCACTCCGATGAACGAATTCAACAGCAAAAGCCCGACCAGAATCCAGTCGATATGCCTGAGTAAACTTCTATCTATCATTTTTTCTCAAGTAGATGTTAAACAATCTTCTGGCAAGAGGAGCTGCTGTCGCTCCACCCATGCCGCCGTATTCGACGATGACAGTAACTACGATCTCAGGATTTTCTCTCGGTGCAAACCCGGTAAACCAGGAATGAGTCTTCACTTCCTCTTCTTCTTCCTCTTCGGATTCTTTCTTTTCAGGCTCCTCCGACTTGTCCTCGCTGATGACTTGAGTCGATCCGGTCTTTCCGCAGACATCGAATCCAAGGATCTTGGCAGCCCTACCCGTTCCTTCGTTATTGACTGCCTCCCACATTCCCTGGATGACCTGCTCAAAAACAGCGGGGTTGATGTCCACGATTTCATGCTTCAGGAATTGATTCTTACTCTCTATCTTTTTCCCATCGGCAGACAGATATTTGAACAGGTGGGGAGTTACTCTTGCTCCCCTGTTGGCGATCAGAGCCGTATGAGCCGCGATCTGGATAGGAGTGACAAGCATGAAACTTTGGCCTATGGAGACGGAGATCGTCTCGCCTTTTTGCCAGGGTTCGCCCCTGGCCTTTATCTTCCACTGGGGATCAGGCACCAGTCCCGTTTTTTCGCCTGGTAAATCGATACCTGTCTTCAGCCCAAACCCGAGCATTCTTGCATAGCGGGAAATATTTTCGATGCCCAACTCTTTTCCCAGATTGTAAAAATAAATGTTGCAGGAATGCCTGATAGCATCATAAAAACCCACTTTCCCGTGGCCTCCTTCTCTCCAACAAGAAAAAGGGTGGTTGTAGATCGTCGTCTCGCCCCGACAGACAAAGGTCGTCTCATCAGTCACGATCTCCGAGTCCAAAGCTCCTAAGGCCACGGTCAGCTTGAACACTGAGCCAGGCGAATACAGGCCCCGGATAGCCCTGTTCTCCAACGGGAATTCCGGGCTGGTGACCAGGTTGAGCCACTCCTCAGACGTGAAGCGGTTGATAAACTTATTAGGGTCAAAGTTGGGATAGCTGGCTAAAGCCAGCAGTTCCCCTGTTCTGGCATCCATGGCGATTATCGCACCTTCTCTTCCCTGCAACAGTTCTTCAGCTTCTTTCTGCATGTCGAAATCCAGGCTGACCGTTAGATCCTGGCCTTTAGCGGATTCACGGCGGTCAATCTCTTCTCTTCCCCTTCCCAGGCTATCCACAACTTCAACGAGTAGTCCATGGATACCGACCAAGGCGGTTTCATACTGCTTCTCTATTCCGATCTTGCCCACAAGCTCACCCAGACGCCTCTCCCCGTAGAGATTCTTCTTCATCTCTTCAGGAGAAAGCTCCTGCAAGTAGCCGATGACATGGGCAGCCAGGCTCTTAAAGGGATAGAATCTTTTTGGCTCTGACTGAAGTACCAGCTCGGGCAACTCCAATTTTCTGGACTCAATCATGGCCACTTCTTCGAGCGTTAAATCCTCCTTGACTACGATAGGCTTGAAAAGAGGCATGGATTCATATTTTCTTATCCTCTCTTTCAAGACGCTTTCCTCAATATTCAACAGCCGAGCTATCTTCCGGCAAGATTTATCATAATCCTCGCAATTCTCCCTTATGAGCGAAACTCTGAAAGATGCCCTGTTGTTGGCCAGAATGGTTCCTTCCCTATCCATTATCAGGCCCCGCTGATAAGGAAGAGCGATCTCCCTCATCCTGTTTGCTTCTGACCTTTCCCAGTACTTTACATGATCGAGAACCTGAACTTTCCAAAAATTCATGATCAAGAAGATGAACAGAGCCACAACCAAAATAAAGATAATCCTGACCCTCCTCAGAAGAGGAAAAAGGTCTTCATAGATCTTTTCTTGTTTTATCATCGGATCAATATTTATTTTTTATTGTTAATTTTCTTATGAAGAAAAATACCACACTTCCCAAGAAAGCGGTAGTCAGGGGCTGAAAAAAAATCAAGCCTCTCCCGGTGTTTATGCTTTCAGGGACGATGAAAAAATAGAGGAGTGCCCAGAGAATGAGCTCAAAGGCAATCAAAACGACAAGAAAAAAGAAATTGCGGAGTGGAGGACCGATGTCGATCTTTCTGGACAGGTAACCAGCAAGGTACCCGGTCGCTGTTTTGGCTAAGCCCCCGACTCCATAGACACCAAAAGAAAAATAATCATGAATCAGGCCGCAGGCTGCTCCCAGACAGGCACCGAAAACCTCTCCTTTCTCAACGGCGAAGTAGATCACAACCAGGCTCAGAATGTTGAAGAGGAGAAGAAGAGGAGGAGAGACCCTGCTGAAGATTGTATAAAAAAGAAAGGCAACTATGATTCCGATAGCGACCCTTATGAAATCTCTCATCCTGACTAATCTTTGAACACTTCTACCGGGCTTTTCATGATCACAGCCACCTGGTCCAGGTAGCGAAAATCAAAATAAGGATCTACGACAATATGTTTGTGCAGGGATGTATCACTGGCAATGGATACGATTTTCCCCACTTTTATTCCAGGAGGATAAATGCGGTCATAGCCTGAGGTGATGATATCTTCTCCTTCTGAGATCTCGTCCGGCCTGGCCGTGGCCAGGACATAATTCAGAAGACACTGCCCCTCGCCATCTCCGGTGAGAATGCCAGGAACGCTTTTATGCTGAGAAAACACGCCTATTCCGCTGGCGTCATCGGTGATCAATTGGACCCTGGCTTCCTTCAGCGATATAGGATCAATGATCCGTCCGACCAGATTACCATTCTTATCCAGGACAACCATATTTTTTTTGATCCCATCCAAGGTCCCCCTGTTGATGATGACTGTCTTATAATAACTATTCGTATCCCAGCCTATGACCTGGGCGGAAAGGATATTCTCATGCATCTCCAGAAGCTTTTCCTGAAGTTCCCTCTCGGATTGGAACCTCTGAATAGAGTTCCGGAGGAGGTTGTTTTCCTGCCTTAGATAAAAAATCTCTTCTTCCATTTTTTTATTTTGGCTTTTTACGTTCCGCAGATAGAAATAATTCGTCCAAACATTTCCAATACCTTTAAAAAAGGAGAGGATGCCATGCCGGAGAGGAGAAAAAACAGAAAAGACCGTTTTTTCGAAAAGGCTTGTTTTTTCTCCAAGCGGGACCTGCATGGAGATCAAAAGAAAATGGAAGAATATTAGGCCTATAAGGATTGTGAGGTTCTTTCTCTCTTTCAGGAAAAGGGGCATAAAACTTTAAGCAGGCTTAAATCAGAGAAATTTTTTTCAGCAGATCCAGATCATCGAGCAGCTTGCCAGCACCGAGGACGACGGTGGTGAGAGGATCCTCCGTGATGAAAACCGGCAGCTTGGTTTCCTCTCTGATACGCCTATCCAGATTCCTGAGAAGAGCGCCTCCTCCCGTTAGTATAATTCCTCGGTCAATGATGTCCGCTGAAAGCTCGGGAGGAGTCTTTTCAAGCGAAACCCGGATGGCATCGATAATCGCCGAAACGACATCCTCGAGTGCCTCTCTGATTTCCTGGTCATCTATGATCAGAGTTTTTGGAATTCCCTCGCCTAAATCTCTTCCTTTTATCTCCATGGACATCGGTTCGTCCAGAGGATAAGCGGAGCCTATCTGTATCTTGAGATGCTCAGCACTCCTCTCTCCGATAAGCAGATTATATTTTCGTTTGAGGTACTGAATGATGGCTTCATCCATCTCATTGCCGGCGATGCGAATGGAATGATTGAAGACGATCCCATTCATGGAGATGACAGCAATGTCGGTCGTCCCTCCGCCGACATCAACGATCATGTTTCCGGTTGGTTCTGAGATGGGAAGATCTGCTCCAATAGAAGCGGCCACAGGCTGCTGCACCAAAAATACTTCTGAAGCCTTGGCCCTCATGGCGACATCTTTGACAGCGCGCCTCTCGACCTGGGTGATTCCGGTGGGAATGCCGATGACTATTCTTGGCCTCACCAGAAACATGCGGTTGTTCGTGGACTGCTTGATAAAATAATCAAGCATCTTCTCCGCCATCTCAAAATCGGCGATGACTCCATCTCTCATAGGCTTGATCGTGAGCACATCAGCCGGGGTCTTTCCCAGCATCTCCTTAGCACGGGTACCTACAGCCTCCACTTTCCCATTCTGCTTATTAACTACCACGATCGAAGGCTCCTGGACGACTATTCCTCTTCCCTTCAGGTAAACTAGGGTGTTGGCCGTTCCAAGGTCAATGGCAAGATCACAAAGCAACCTGTCTTTAAGAGAATTCATCAAACTCATCTCATGCCTCTATTGATATAGGAATTATTTAACACAATTTTCCCTTTCACGCAATAGAAAAGAAAAAGCGGAGAGCATTTCCAAACTCAAGGTAATAGAAGGGGCTGAATATCGACCTTGGCCTGCTGGCCTGAGCATTCTTGATTTTATTTTCTCTTGACTTTTTCCTCGCTAGAAAATATATAATCAAAAAACATCGAGTCTTAACATGAGGAGGTTGTCATGAGCAATGGAGCCTATAAGCCTTATATCCCCCCGGAACAGTCTATGAAGGAAATATCCTTCAAAGCCATTCTGCTGGGGATTTTTCTGGCGATTATACTGGGTGCGGCAAACGCCTATATTGGCCTTCTGGTCGGGATGACGGTCGCTGCCACCTTTCCAGCCGCAGTCATTGCTATGGCTTTTCTTCGCCCGTTTAAAGGAACGATTCTCGAGGAAAACCTGGCGAGAACAACCGGTGCGGTAGGAGAAGCTTTGGCCGCAGGAGCCATTTTCACCATTCCCGCTTTTCTCCTCACCCGCCCGCCGATCTGGCAGAAATTTGATATCTTGAAATCTTCTATGCTCATGCTGGTAGGGGGAATTCTCGGAGTTCTCCTCATCATCCTTGTCCGGCGCACATTGGTCGAAGATGCCGAGCTTCCTTTCCCCGAAAGCACGGCCTGCGCGGAGATGGTCAAGACCGGCCAGAAAGGCGGCTCTAACGCTGCCTACATGTTCTGGGCCATGGGCTTAGGAGGCCTCATCGAATTCTTCACCAACTCAAGCGGCCTCCAATTCATCAAACCCTACGCCCAAAAAGTCTTCAAAATTCCTGGACTCTCTCGTATCACCTATCTCAACAGCGATAATGTCGAGGTCGCAAAAACCGGCACTATAACAGGCAGGATGTTTGTTGAATCTCCGGCCGCGAACGCAGCCATGACCGGAGTCGGCTACATCATCGGGCCCAAACTGGCAGCCCTCACTTTTTCCGGTGGTGTACTCGGCTGGCTCTGCCTGATGCCGATTCTTCTTTTCATCAGTGGAGACCTGGGTCAAATTGTTTCCGGCTTTGACGGGGATTGGACAAAAATGGCTGTCTCCGCCTACAATGCTCAAATCAAACCGATCGCAGTCGGAGCGATGCTGGTCGGTGCTTTTTACACGCTGTTTAAGATGAGAAAAAGCCTGGTAGCTGGTATCGGCCGCTCTTTCGCTGATGTCAAAGCCGCACGAGCAGGAGGAACTTCCCAGACAATCCGGACCGACAAGGACCTTCCTTTCCCCTCGATCATAATCGCTGTAATAGCTTTGATCATTCCCATGGTCTTTCTTTACAACGTCTTCACTAAAAGCATTGGCTCATCTCTTGTGGCAGCCCTGGTCATGATCATCACCGCGCTTCTTTTTGCGGCCGTGGCGGGCTACCTCGTGGGCATTATCGGGTCCTCGTCCAATCCGATCTCTGGACTGACTCTGACCTCGCTGCTCATCGCCTCTTTGGTGATGGTCCTCATGGGACAAAAAGGGGAACCGGGAATCGCGGCTGTGATAGGTGTAGCAGCCATTGTCTGTTGTGTAGCAGGCGTAGCCGGGGATATGATCCAGGATTGGAAGGTCGGACACATTCTTGGCGGGACTCCCTGGCGCATGCAGATAGGCGGGATGATCGGTGTTGTCGCTGCTGCCTTAACCCTGACTTTCGCTCTCCAGCTTTTTCATAGCACCAAAGGCATCGGGAGTGACGCTCTTCCAGCTCCCCAAGCTAATCTAATGGCCATGATGGCTCAAGGGATAGTCGGAGGAGAGATGGCCTGGCCTCTGGTGGCGGCAGGAATGCTCTTGGGAATCGGCCTTATCCTCATCGGGTCGCCCTCTCCGATGATCATCGCGGTGGGCATGTATCTTCCCTTTCGGGCCACGGCCTGCATTTTCTTCGGAGGGGTCATAAAATACTTTCTGGATAGGGCTGTTACCAAGAAAAAATCAACAGGTAAAGGAAAAGAAATAGTGGAGAACATAGGCCTTCTTCTGGCCTCAGGATTGATTGCGGGACAGGCTCTCATGGGTATCGTCACCTCGGGTATAGAAGCCTTGAAAGAAAAAATAAGGCTCCCGGAGGTCTTGGGCAGTGCCTGGCTGGGGCTTATTATTTTCTTCATCCTCGGGTTCATCCTGATATATTTTCCTTACAAAAAAATGGTCGCTGCTGGGGAATACGGCGCCTCATCTGAAGATTAAGAAAGCCAGGCAGAGCTTTAAATAGACACCGAATTCACTCGATTGTGAAAAAACGAGGAATCGATAAACCCGAGATCAATCTTCTGGATCTCGTTCCTGTAAAAAATATCCAATGGGAAAAAACGGAAGACGGATTGGTCGTCCTCCTTAAGCCCAAGTTCCAGCACCCTTTTTTTAAGAAACATGTGCTTCCCCGTCTGAAAAGGCCGTATTTCAAGGTCAAGCTCGATGCCGTGGGCAGCTTCGTCTGGGAGCAGTGCGACGGAAAACAGACAGTCCAGGAAGTGGCTCAGAATTTAAAGGAAAAATTCGGTGAGGAAGTCGAGCCTCTTTATGACCGGATAGCCCTGTTTCTCCAGAACCTTGAAAAAAACCGTTTCATTTATTATGAGGGACTCAAAACCTGAATCGAGAAGAGCAAACCGCAATCCTTCTCCATTTTTTCTCTTTCTCTTACGATTCCTCTCTTCGGCGGGAGGATTTACTCAGTTCATATACGGCAATCCCATACTCACCAAGAGAGCCAAAGAAATTAAGAATATCGATGAAGAGATCGATGAGCTCGCCCGAAATATGGTCCTCACCATGTATGCTGCGCCAGGCATAGGGCTGGCAGCACCCCAGATCGCCCAGAGCAAAAGACTCATAACAGTTGACTTATCAATCGGCGAGAGAAGCGAAGACCTGATCATCCTGGTCAACCCGGAGCTTGTCAGTCAGGAAGGAGAAGTCATCTTCGAAGAAGGATGTCTGTCCGTGCCGGACATCAATGAAAAAGTCGCCCGACCTGCTCGGGTTGTTGTTCGGGGATATGATTTGAAAGGGAACGAAAAACTCATCGAAGCGGAAGGCACCCTGGCCAGGGTCTTCTGTCATGAAATCGACCATATCAACGGCAAGCTGTTCATCGATAGACTGTCCCCGCTCAAAAAAAACCTGATCAAAAAGAAACTCAAGAAAAGGATTCAAACAGGCATGATTTGATGAAGGTCGTCTTCTTTGGCAGCCCTTCCTCAGCTCTTCCCTCCTTGAAAAAAATACTGGACTCAGGCCACAGTGTCGAGCTGGTCATCACTCAACCGGATAAGCCGACAGGAAGAGGAAAAAAGCTGCTTCCCTGCCCGGTCAAACAGATGGCCCTTGTCCTGAACATCCCTGTGTCTCAACCCTTGAAGATCAGGAAGGACGCTGCCACGCTTGAACAATTAAAAAAAATCCAGCCTGACCTTGCAGTGGTCGTGGCTTACGGTCAGATCATCCCTGCCTCGATCATCTATCTGCCCAAGCACAATTCATTGAACGTCCATTTTTCTCTCCTTCCCCGATACAGAGGGGCCTCACCAGTCCAGTGGGCACTGTTAAACGGTGAAGACAGAACCGGGATAACCATTTTTGAGCTCAATGAAAAAATGGACGAGGGAGACGTGCTTGCTCAGCAGGAAACGGAAATCTTGCCTGAAGAGAACGCGGCTGAGCTGGAAGCCAGGCTGGCTCAGCTGGGCGCGGATCTCCTGGTCAAAACCATTGACCGGATTGAAAGCCTGAAACACCAGAAACAGGACCATGCTCAGGCCACCTATGCCCCTAAACTCAAAAAAGAGGACGGGAAGATCGACTGGGGAAAAGATTCGTTCTACATCCAGAGGCAGGTAAGAGCATTCACCCCCTGGCCTTCAGCTTATGCTTTTATCGGGGAAAAGCGGGTAAAAATTCCCAAAGGTCAGAAATCCGAAGGCCGGGCTGCTCAGTCCTCATCTCCAGGAGAAATCCTGAATATCGGCAAGCAAGGGATCGAGATCTGCTGCGGAGAGAGAAGCGTTTTCCTTATCGAGCGGATTCAGCCCGAAAACAGGAATGAGATGGATGCTTTTGCTTTTTCTTTAGGGATGAGGATAAGACCGGGGGATAGGTTCGATTAGACAGGGATCAGCGTTTACTCTTCCAGGATGTAATGGTAAGGATTAACAGCCTTCCCGTTTATCCGGACTTCATAGTGGACATGGGGACCGATGGCTTTTCCTGTCTGTCCGACAAACCCGATCACGTCCCCTCTCTTGATCCTCTGCCCGACCTTGACGTTGAACTTGCTCAGATGGCAGTAAACTGTGGTCACCCCTCCTCCGTGGTTGAGGATGATCACGTTTCCGCCGCTTTTTTCTGTTTTTGTTTTAAGAACCCAGCCGTCCGCAGTAGCAAAGACGGGGCTTCCAAAGCTGGCCGCCACATCGATCCCGTAATGATATTCTTCTTTTCCGGTGAACGGGTCAATTCTATTTCCCATGGGTGAGGTCATCCAGCCGTTCGTCGGCCAGATAGAAGGGGTCGTGGCTAGCTTCAGGGATTTATCCTCGAAAAAATGCACCAGAGTGGTCAGGTTTTTATCAATGCCCTTGGCTTTCTGGGAGATAGTCTCCGCCTTTCTCAAGCCCGGGTCCTGAGGAAAGGTCGGCGGGCTGGCTTGCTGGCCCTCTTCTCTCGCGCCTCCTCCGACTCCAAGCTCTCTTACGACTTCAGGGGAATGAAGGCCGGCCCAAACGTTGATCTTCTTGGCATATTCTTCAAAGGTGTCGATGTCGCTTCTCAACTTGTTCAGGGCGATCTTGTACTGAGCAATGGTCTGTTTCTGGGCCGCGTTCACTTCGGAGAGCGCTCTGTACTTCTGCCTGGTGACATTCATGGTGAAGTAATCGATGAGAAAAACCGTCAGGAGGAGAAAAAGGAAAGAGAAAACTCCCAGCAGGATTTTAACCCTTTTCTCGGTGAGAGTTATTTTTTTTGAGCTCCCTTTATGATGGGGAACGATGATGATTGAAAAATGCTTTTTAGCCATCGGATGCTTCCTTTAATATCATATTTAAAAAAACAAAGTCAAGAGGTCTATTCTGTTCATTGTCTTTATTTTGAAGAGGCCCCTTTTACGTTCTTGCCAATCCAGGTCACGATATCTTCGGTAGAAGAACCCGGGAGAAAGACCTTGGCTATTCCGATTTTCTCTAGACTCGGGATGTCCTTATCAGGGATGATACCTCCGGCAATCACGGTGATGTCCCCGGCTTGCCTGTCCTTGAGAAGACCCATGATCTTAGGAAAGAGCACGTTGTGGGCGCCAGAAAGAATGCTCAAGCCGATAACGTCCACATCTTCCTGGATGGCAGCGCTGACGATCTCTTCGGGGGTGCGCCTTAATCCAGTATAGATCACCTCATAGCCCGCGTCCCGCAGAGAACGGCAGATCACTTTCGCGCCTCGGTCATGACCATCCAGCCCTGGCTTGGCTACCAAGACACGAAGCTTCTTCTCAGCCATAGATTCCTCCACAATCTCCTAATATGTTATGGGTTCTTTGTATTCGCCGTAGACCTCTTTGAGGGCGCCCATGATCTCTCCCAATGTGGCATAGACCCTCACACAATTCAGAATAAAGGGCATGAGATTCTTGTCGTCTTCAGCAGCCTTTTTCAGGTCAAGAAGCGTCGCTTTGACCTCGGTATTGTTCCGGGTCTGTTTGACCTCTTTCAACCGCTCCAGCTGCTGCCGAGCCACCTTTTCCTCTATCTTCAAGGTGGGAATGGGCGAATGCTCCATCTCAAATGCGTTCACTCCGACTATGATCTTCTCTTTTCTATCCACTGCCTTCTGATACCAGTAAGCGCTGTCTGCGATCTCTTTTTGAGGGAAACCCAGTTCGATAGCCTTGACCATTCCGCCCATATCATCAATTTTTTTTATGTAATCCTTGGCCTCTTTCTCCATCTGGGCGGTCAAGGCCTCCACAAAATAGGAACCGCCCAGCGGATCAGCGGAATTGATGACTCCGCTTTCATGAGCGATGATCTGTTGAGTCCGCAGCGCGATCGTGACCGCCTCTTCTGACGGCAGGGCATAAGTTTCATCCAAGGAGTTGGTGTGAAGAGACTGTGTTCCGCCCAGGACTGCGCTCATTGCCTGGAGGGCGACTCTCACCACGTTATTATAGGGCTGCTGGGCCATCAGGGAGACTCCTGAGGTCTGGGTGTGGAACCGCAGCCACCAGGACCTCGGGTCTCTGGCGTTGAATCTTTCCTTCATCACCTCAGCCCAGATCTTTCGAGCTGCCCTGAACTTGGCAATCTCTTCAAAAAAATCATTATGCGCGTTGAAGAAGAATGAAAGGCGAGGCACGAATTCATCGATATCCAGACCTCTTCTCACTGCCCATTCGACATACTCGATCCCGTCCCTGAGAGTGAAGGCCAGTTCCTGAACGGCTGTTGACCCGGCTTCCCTGATGTGATAACCGGAAATGGAGATCGTGTTCCACCTGGGAACTTCTCTGGAACCGTACTCGAAAGTGTCCACGATCAGCTTCATCGACGGCTCGGGAGGAAAAACAAAAGTCTTTTGAGCTATGTATTCCTTGAGTATGTCATTTTGAATCGTGCCCGAAATTATTTCAGGAGAGACGCCTTGTTTTTCAGCTACGGCGATATACATAGCCCATAAAACGGCAGCTGGAGGATTTATGGTCATCGAAGTGGAAATTTTGTCCAGAGGGATCCCGTCAAAAAGAATCTCCATGTCCGCCAGAGAATCTATGGCTACGCCGCACTTCCCGATCTCTCCTTCTGCGAGAGGATGATCAGAATCGATTCCCATCAGAGTCGGCAGGTGAAAGGCAACACTCAACCCCGTCTGGCCGTGAGCGAGAAGGTACTTGTAGCGGGAGTTAGTGTCTTCGGCTGTACCGAAACCTGAAAACTGACGCATGGTCCACAACCGGCCACGGTACATCGAAGGATGAATTCCCCTTGTGAAAGGATATTCTCCGGGAAAACCCAGCTCCTTCGAATAATCAAAGCCATCGAGGTCAGCTGGAGTGTAAAGCTCCTTGATCTTTTTCCCCGAAATAGTAGTGAATTTATCTTGCTCAAAGGAAAGGCTGCTCATGGCTCTATCAAATTTTTCCTTTTTCCAGCGAGAATAAACGTGTTTCAATTCATTTTTTGGGGGAGAATTCTTTTTCAAACGTGCTTCACCTCTTTTGAGAAACGTATTCCGCTGGCGAAGTTTTTACCTTATCCTGCCAGAGGAACTTCTAACTGTCAATCGCCCGTAAGGGTGATATGAGGGGGTGATTTTTCACCTCGGTTTTTCACCTTGAGCGAGCATGTCGCGTTCGAGTGTCATTCACTCGTTTTTTCATTCACCTGAAATCGAAATGTATCGACCAGCATTAAACTGGCTTTTTTGAAACGGGTCAATCAATCCTCAGTGACTTTATAAACCGCATCATTTTCCCGGACAGGGCTTTCCACCTTTATCCCCACTGGCTCCCCTTTCTTGGCGACGTCGACCGGACTATGCTCCACCTGCATGGATTCCACCTTCTGATAAAAATCTGTGGTATGGCCTTTAATGTGTATTGTATCGCCGATACGGAGCTCGCCTGCGGATAATTCCAGAACACCAACGTTTATCTTGGAAAAATAATGAGTGATTATTCCAATCTCTTCCTCCATCAAGGCCTCCTTCAGGTTGCTTAATTAAAAATTATCAAAATAGTTTGAATTTCGCAAGAGATTTTACGCACAGAGAACAGAGCCGCCGTTGACATTGAGAACTTCACCTGTGATGTGCCTCGCCAAGTCTGAGGCCAGGAACAGAATAGGGCCAGCGATATCTTCTGGCGGAGGGATTCTCCTTAAAGGAATGGATTCTTGGACCTGTCTCCGAAAACCGGGATCACTGAAGACTTCAGCACACATCTCTGTATCCACCCAACCCGGAGCAACACAATTGACTCGAATATCTTGATGATACAGCCTTGCCTTTTCTCTTTCATGAAGGGGACAGCGGCATTACAGGCATAGAACACTCCATCCAGGTTTATCTTCATCGTAGCTGTCCAAACATCTTCCGCCAGGCTTCCCATCTCTCCGTAGGTCCAGATACCCGCGTTGTTGACCAGGATGTCTATCTTTCCCCACTGCTTCACGACTTTCCTGACCACCGCCTCAACATCAGACCTCACCGAAATATCGGCCTTGAACGCCAAGCATTCTCTGCCTGTCTTCTCGATCTCAGACCTGGTATTCTCAGCGTCTTTTTTACGGGATAAGAAATTTATGGCCACATCACACCCGGCTTGAGCAAAAAGGAGGGAAGTCGCTCGTCCGATCCCTCTTGATCCCCCAGTTATCAAAGCTTTTTTTCCCTTTAAGTGAATCATCGGACACCCTCCGTCTGATAATCTGTATCACTCATCATGAGTTTGAGGCTGATCGTTCTTGCTTCAAAGAAAGAATACCAGCTCAATAATGGTCAGGCTCCGTATTCGAGCGATAGGTCATCCCACTTATCGAACTGAAGGTAGCGGTAGATTTCCTTTTCCCTGGCTTGGATTTTATTTTTATGAACCGCAAAATATTCTTCAGCGGTGGGAAGCCTGCCTGAAAGCGCGGCCACAGCCGCCAGCTCTGCAGAGCCGAGATAAACGCGGGCTCTGTCTCCCATCCGGTTATCAAAGTTGCGGGTGGAGGTCGAGATGACTGTCGATTCAGGCCGGACCCTGGCCTGGTTTCCCATACACAGAGAACAGCCTGGTATCTCGGTCCTGGCACCAACACTTGAATAGAGGGAATAATATCCTTCCCTCATCAGCTGGGCCCTGTCCATCTTTGTCGGGGGAGTCAGCCAGACTCTTGGCTTCAAGTAGCCGGCCCCTTCAAAAACCTTTCCGGCGGCTCTGAAATGTCCGATGTTGGTCATACAGGACCCGATAAAGATCTCGTCGATCCTGTCCCCCGCCACCTCGGAGAGAGGTTTCACGTCATCCGGGTCATTCGGACAGGCCACTATTGGTTCTTTGATATCAGCAAGGTCAATTTCCAGGACTGCAGAGTACTCTGCCTTTTCATCCCTCCTGAGAAGCAGGGGGTTCTCAAGCCATTTTTTGCAGGCCTCGATTCTCCTCCTCAGCGTATCCGCATCCTGGTATCCTTCCTCTATCAGCTTTTCCATCAAGGCAATATTGCTCTGAAGATATTTCACTACGCTCTTTTCGCTGAGAGCTATAGTTCCCCCCGCAGCAGACCGTTCCGCAGTGGCATCAGTCAATTCAAAAGCCTGCTCCACCTCAAGCTCAGGCAGTCCTTCCATCTCGAGAAGGCGTCCGTTGAACACATTCTTTTTCCCTTCCTTTTTCACGGTCAGAAGTCCCTCTTGAATGGCAAAATAGGGAATGGCATTAACGGCATCTCTCAGTGTTATTCCCGGATTCAGCTTTCCTCTGAATCTCACCAGGACCGATTCAGGCATATCCAGAGGCATGAAGCCTAGAGTCCCGGCAAAGGCCACGAGGCCAGAACCAGCGGGGAAGCTGAGCCCTATAGGGAAGCGGGTATGAGAATCACCGGCTGTCCCCATGGTATCAGGCACCAGTAAACGGTTCAGCCAGGAGTGGATAACGCCATCACCGGGCTTGAGGGCGATTCCTTTCCGCACGGTTATAAACTCGGCCAGGGATTTGTGCATTTTCACGTCGGCGGGTTTCGGATAAGCCGCAGTATGACAAAAAGACTGCATGAACAGGTCCGATTGAAACTCCATGCAGGCCAGCTCCTTCAATTCATCAGCCGTCATCGGACCCGTCGTATCCTGCGAACCCACAGTGGTCATTTTCGGTTCAACAGCAGAGCCGGGAAGCACGCCAACTGTCCCGCATGCTTTTCCCACGATCTTTTGAGCTAGAGAATAGCTCTGATCATCTCTGGGAACAGGATTCTTTATCTTGGTAAAGAAGTCTGCCTCCGGCATGCCGAGTGCTTTTCTTGCCTCAGCCGTCAGCGAACGGCCGATGATCAAGGACAGGCGGCCTCCGGCCCTGTACTCATCCTTGAGAGTCGACGGTTGAAATTGAAAAGAGGCGAGAGTCTCTCCAGCTTCATTCTTGATGGTCCCCGAATCCGTTTCTATGGTAATCAGGTCGCCTGACTGCATTTTAACCACATCGCATATTAAGGGAAGCCCACCGGAATCCTCTACGGTGTTGAAAAAAATGGGAGCGATCAAGCCTCCCAGAACTATGCCTCCCCTTCTCTTATTCGGCACATAAGGGATCTCTTCACCGATATGCCAGAGCAAGGAATTTGTCGCGGATTTCCGCGAAGAACCGGTCCCCACAATATCGGCCGCAAATGCCACTCGATAGCCTTCATCCCGGAATCGACTTATCGTGTCTATTCCTCCGGGAAACCTTGTCTCACCCATCGAGAGAGCGTGAAGGGGGATATCCGGCCTGCTCCAGGCATACTTGGCAGGCGACAGGTCATCAGTGTTGACTTCTCCTTCGACTTTGAAAATTCTCGCTGAAATTCGCTCGGGCATCTCCGGCTTGGAAAGGAACCATTCACCGTTGGCCCAGGACAGAAGGACCTCTTTGGCATGAGGATTTTTCTTCGATAGCTCAACGACCCTGTCGAAAGCGTTATAGACAAGGATTATCTGCTTCAAGGCCTGAGCGGCATCAGCCGCAAGTTCTTCATTATCTAAAAAATCGACCAAGGGCTCGACGTTGTAGCCACCCAGCATCGCTCCCAGAAGAAATATCGCCTTTTTCCGGGTCAATAAAGGAGAGGAAACCTCTCCCCGCGCTGCCCTGGCTAGCCATCCGGCCTTGACCTCAGCGGCCGGGTCAACACCAGGGGCAACCCGGCCCTCCAACAGACTGAGAAATACCTCCCCTTTGTCCTTGGGAGGATTTTCCAGAATTTTACATACTTCCTCTGTCTGCCCTGGGCTCAGGGGCAACGGCGGTATCCCCTGCTCCCGTCTCTCCGACTCATGTTCAAAATATGACTCCAGCATTGCTATGACTCCGCTTAGAATTTATATTTATCTCTACTGTATAGAATGTTTGAAAATATTTGTCAAAGCCAATTTAAAATAAGGCAGTTCCCTGTTTCTCAGTCAAGCATCGCTATTTCCATGATGAGGAAAACATCTGATCCCGTGCAAGCGCAGTAAATAAGGTTACAATCTCTCAGCGGCCTGAAGCCACCCTCAGCCCCCGAGGGAACCTGTACCGTCGGTTCCCCCCCGTCGGATAAACCGACGGGTCCCCCCTCCTCTACGGGGGCTCGAGGGCGGCATCCAGGCCCCCTCAATAGAGGATGTCGCACGAATTATTGCATTAGTATGAGTTGAGAAGTTCGGCGACAGCTCCTCTCCATCCGAAGCTCATGGCGGAGGGTGGGAGGATCTTGGTTTGGATGGAGAGGAACCGGCCGCTTTAACAGATTACAGCTCGATAATTCATTATCACGGAAATAGGAATGCTTTTTTTAAGATTAAGTTGATTTTCATAGTGAAAAATTATAATATTCATAGACTGCTTCATTCTTTTTTTTATCAATCAATTTTTTTTGGAGGAATAATTATGGATAGTGCAACTATCAAGAAAGCCAAAGAATATTTTGGCCAGATTGTCGAAGAGCAGCTCCAGCGCGTCGAAGAGTTAAAAAAAGCTCAAGACTGGATCGATTATTCGAAGGTGAAGCCCATCATCATCGGCATCATCGGCGGCGACGGGATCGGCCCCTACATCGCCAAGGAATCCAGACGCGTCTTGGAATTCATGCTCCAGGAAGAGGTCCAAAGCGGGAAAGTCGTGATGCGCGACATTGAAGGGCTGACGATCGAAAACCGCTCCGAGCACAATAAATCTATCCCGGATGACGTCCTGGAAGAGATAAAAAAATGCCATGTCACCCTGAAGGGCCCAACCACCACACCCCGGAAAGGAGATCCATGGCCCAATATTGAAAGCTGTAATGTGGCCATGCGCCGCTACCTGGACCTCTTCGCTAACGTCCGGCCTGTCAAAGTGCCCAGGGAAGGCATTGACTGGATCTTCTTTCGAGAAAACACCGAGGGTGCCTACATCATGGGGAGTAAGGGAATCAATGTCACCGATGATTTGGCCATAGATTTCAAAGTCATCACCACCCAGGGAGCGGAGAGGATCATCCGCCTGGCTTTCGAGCACGCCAGAAAAAACAAAATCAACCGGGTGACTATCGTCACCAAAGCGAACGTTATCAAGACATCGGATGGTAAGTTCCTTGATATGGGCTATAAGATTGCCAAAGAATATCCTGAGGTCGAAGCCGATGATTGGTACATCGACATCATGACCGCCA
>SMTZ1_10002124_pt1 | contig 22207 bp, 26 predicted proteins | sample DeeMarSWOR136_30_FD_25667 | JGI IMG/M metagenome (IMG submission 25667) | reverse complement strand
CGCCAAAGACTGAAGTTTTTCCGTAAATTCTTGCGAGAGCGCCGTCCATTGCGTCGCAAAAGCCTGAGGTTAAGAGGAAGATGGTAGCTGCTATTAGAAGAGACGGATTGGCCATCGAGTTCCAATATAATAAAGCTGAGATTATCGCAGATATCACTCCGATGCCACTCACCTGATTCGGAGTCAGACCTACGCTGTGAACAAGCTTCACTTCGTAGGATATCCAGAGTTGAAACCTTTCCTTCAACCTTGTCAGCAACTTGTCTCTATCCTTCCACAACTTTGTGGTCGCAATGTCCATTTAAAAACAGTCTTTGCGCGCATACATGCAATACATATGTTGTCTTTTTTTCTAAAAAAAATCGTTAAAAATTTTTTACGTAATTATATTTACCTTAGGCTTTTACTACAAAGAATATTAATTTGAAAAGAAGCAATAGTTCAACGTTCTAACTAATCTGTTATGAAGGGAGAAGCTATGGATAAACTCGAAAAAGAATATGTAAAGTCCTTTGTCAAAAATTTTGATGTAAATTATGCGTGGCAAGCAAGCGACAAAATAGCGAATATAGGTCTGTTCAGACTTGGGTTTCGTCCAAGCGGAACCATCGCTGAACATGAGGCTGCAAAGTATATTGCAGATGAAATGAAAAGAATAGGATTAGTGAACGTGAGCCTTGAGAAGGTTCCCCTTCCTGCATGGTCCTTTCTCGGAGCTGAAGTAAACATAATTCAACCTGAGAATAGAACGGTTGCTGCCAGCACTTATGCGGGATGCCTAGGAACTTCATTGGAAGGCGTAACTGGAGAGGTAGTCTACGTAGGTGATGGAACTCGACATGATTACAGTGGATTAGATGTCCAAGATAAGGTTGTCATGGTTAACCGTACTAAGGATTTGGTTTACAGCGCCATCGTTTATGAGGCGCAACTTCACGGAGCAAAAGGCGTTATAGTGAGAGAGACAGCATATGCGAAGGCTCCGGAGGCAATACGTTGCAATGATTTCTGTGGCACCCAAGCTAGAGTAGCGGTTGTTAACGTTTCTAAAGATGTTACAGACCAAATTATAGACTGGATTAAAGAGGGAAAGAAGGTTGTTGTGAATTTAATTATTGATGCTAAAGTTGAGGATGGCGAAGGAAACAATGTTTTAGGATACCTCCCGTCTTCTGAGAAAAGTGATAAGCTAATTATTATTGGAGCACATCACGATTCTTGGTTTCACGGTTTCACCGACAACGCTGCTGGCGTTGGGTGTATGCTTGCGATTGCCAAGGCGTTAATTGAATCAGGCTACAAGCCGAAAGCAAATTTGTTGTTTATAAGTCATACTGGCGAAGAATTTGGTGCTTTAAACACATTTTATGATTGGCTGATTGGTTCCGATTATGCTGTGAAGATTGAGCATCCTGATTGGGCGGGTAAAGTCATTGCTTACCTTAATCTTGATGGAAGTATTCTTGTCAATGCGACTGCCCATTTTGAGACTACTCGAGAGTTGAAAAGGAGGAATTTAGAATTCCCTACAAGTCTGTTGAGTTTGTTTCTGTTCCTGACACTCAGTTAGATCAGTTCTCATATGCGGGTGTAGGCATACCCAGCATGGCTTTGATTTTGAATGGACATTATGATGATATGTATTATCACACGCAATTTGATGAAGCTAAACTGGTGGATGACGCTAGCTTAAAAGCAGGCGTCTTGTTGTTCGGAATTTACATTCTCAAGTTAGATAATGCACTCGTTCTACCGTTTGATCTGAGCGCTTGGGGTGAAGAACTTTTAGCAGGTTATGGAAGAACTGAAGTTGGATTAAGACTGGATTTAAAGGATGCAATGGATAGGATGGAGAAGTTTGTAGATAACACAAAGGAGTTTTCTGTTAGAGTTGAAGAGACCTATTGCTTGCTTGAGGAGTTAAAGCGGATTGGAGGAGATAATAAGAGTGTGAAAAATATTTTCAAGGAAGTTAACAGTGGCCTTTTGGAAGTGACCAAGCTGTTGAACGCTCAACTCAACGCTTTGGGTGGAGTTCAAGTAGCTGAGAAGGTTATGTTTCCGCATGAACAGTATCTAAAAGACATTTTGTTTTTGGGAGAGACCGTTGAGGCGATAAAGAAGAAAGAAATCGAGCCTGCATTAACTAGTGGGGCACTGGACACATTGTTAAATACGTTGATTTGTGGAATGAATATAATACACTTGAAAAAGTAGAGGATGAGACTAAAACTAAGGAGATACTCAAGTCACTGGAAAACAAGCGCTCACTGCTACTAGACTACTTGAAAGAAACAATTAAAACTGAGGAAAAAACCGTAGAAAAGGCGAATCTTTCCTTAACTAAACTCACTAAACAAGTAAAAACTGTGATTTCAAAACTGAAAAAACAGGTACAATAGACATCCGAGAAAACCAGTAAACCAGAAAGCTCAAAACAATTCGGAACTTCATAATTAGTGTTTAAAGAAAAAAAGGTTTAAATCTATACTAATCAGTCGTATTGCGGACGCTTCACCAGTCTCTTCCGCAAGTTTTTCAGTTCATCCGCCATAAACTTCAAAAAATGCAACTCCTCCAACTCTTTTCTTAACCTTCCGATGTCCAGCATCATCTCCCTCACAACCTCCTTCTCATCTTTTTGATCCGACACAATCAGCCTTCCACATAGATGTCAGTCATCGTAAGACTACAGATAACAAGGCTTTACTCTATAAAAAAATTGTTTATTTTATATCAACAACAAAAATGAAGATTAACTATACATTTCGAAAATTAACTATACCTTTACCTTGCGGTATGGTTGAACACCATCCATGTCGTTGACGTATTCGTAGCCGGCTTCAATCAGTTGCTTAGCTTCTTTAACTGTTGATGCTATTTCGCAAACGTATTGGTCGGGTTTAAGGTCACCGTAAATTTCCGTGTAAACCTCTATATATCGCTGAGGTAAGGCCAAGTCATTTCCTCTGGTTCTCCCACACCTTGGAGAAGTTAGACATCACACGCGCGGTTCAGCTCATAAGCTGTTCCTATGACACCACAGATGAAAAAAGACACCAAGATAAAGTTCTGTTCATTTGATTAATAAGATTTTTGCGTAATATTGCTCGCATCTCAGTTATTGGGTTTTCTTCGCTTCCAGAGAACAAGCGTTGCACCGACACCCACCATTACAACAGCCACAACACCCAGAATCCACCAAGGGAAGGCTTCTGCGGAGGAAACTTGCAGCATGAACTCATCTTGAGTAAGCTCACTGTCCGAAGTAAAAGTCTCTTCAAACGTGCCGTCCTCATCAGAATCTATCTGGACTGCAACGCCTTCTTCGCCCTGAGAGAGAGCAGCCCAATCAATAGTGTATTGGTGGATTGCATTAGCTGAGATAGGTATATCGAGGGCAGTAAAAGTATTATTCTCACCCTGTATGATAGAAGCTACAATAAGCCCATATGATCCTTCTTCGGTGCCCGCCACTTCATAACGATACGAATTGCTTGAAGAAAGTATCACAACCGTATTGTTGGAACATGCTGAATTTTGGATTTGCTCTTTTATCTCTCCATTCACTGACCCTGTAACTTGCGCTTGTGAATCGTAGACCCTCAGCTCACCAGGGCTACCTAGATATGCTAGATATAGATTTGGCATTTCTATTGGTACGTCTGGCACTTCTGTAGAGTCTGGTTCAAAACACGCTGAAGCCGTCTCGAAGAAAAAATTCTTAATCAGAGGGGAGTATGGGTCAGTGGAGATGCTTATCCCAGCCCATCCTATAATGTATATATTCATTGCATCCAAAGCCTCGACACTAATGCCCTCGAAAGTGTCTCCTCCATAAAGAACTGTTTGTAACTTGGGATAGTAGGTTTTTTGGTTCCAAAACGATGGTATAGCTGCAGCCCATAATGGTGTAGGCACTGAATGTGAATGCATATCCCAAATGGAAATGTCACCGAAACCCACAAACCCACCGGATTCATAATGAACCTTTGAGACAACGTAATGACTATCATTAATCCAATTATATGCAACTGTCATTCTGGCATACGCTGGTTCACCTACAGCAGGTTGATAAGACACTTCCAATGTTTCTTCTAATGGATAAACAGTGATATGAATTGTGTCGGTATCTGTAGCTCCTTTATCATCTTCTACTGTCAAGGTAACGGTATAGGTTTTAGCTTCATTCTGTGCTCCTCTGAAGCGGTGACTGACAATTTTGTCTTTTTCCTCTGTTTCGTCTCCAAAATCCCATTGATAGCTGACAATTGTTCCGTCAGGATCGTACGACTTGGAACCATTGAAGATCACAAAATCACCTGAAAAAACCGACATGTCTTGTCCCGCACTAGCGACGGGTGACTCATTTTCTCCGGGTTCAACAGTGACTCCATAAATGAATCCTAAGAAGTTCTCGTTGGATGGCCATGGGAGAGTTAGAGTTCTATCTGTGACTTTTCTGAAGTTTACTGTTATATCTTCAATCGAGTCGATGAAGCTGCCATAGTTCATCTCAGAAACGCCAATCCAAGTCTCACCCGGAACCTCACCGGGCTCCACCCATTCGACAATGGCTACGTGCCCGAAACTATTTGTTGCTGTAGCACCCCAGACGGCGATTGCTCCAGTCTTTGGTGAAGACCCTGTTGAAACGCCCGCTTGTTTAGCAAAATCAATCCATTTACAAGCATCTCGTGGCTTGGACATATCATTAAGCCAATCAACTGGCATCCCAAGTTGTGCCCGTCGTTCAAAAGCCCACCAAGTGCAATATCCCTCTGGGAATGTGTTAGTAGCAGAAATCGTGGTAATGGAGAAGTCGCTGTCACTCATATCTGAAACGACTGAACCGTCAAGGCTCGTCACTCGTATCCTGAGATTGTCTCCAGGGTATCCCATAACTCTCCACTGCTCCTCAACACCATCATTAACAATGTTAGCAAAGAGAACCTCTTCCCAAGTAGATCCGCCATCGGTAGATAGCTTGACTGTTACATTGCTCGTAAACAACAGAAAAGATTTCCACTCAATAGATTGATAACTGCCTACGAGCCAGTTCTCACCGCCATTTGGTGAGGTAACGCGAATTCCTGGGTGATATGTGTAGTTTTCAAAATACGTCATCAGCGGGTAATTGTCTTCATCATCCCAAACTGTGTTGTAAGGCGAATCCCCGATCCCATCGTTGTTTGCATCACTTTCCATGTAATCGCTCCAGTAGTTGCCAAGGTAGTTTGTATATTCAATGTCTTCGTAAGTGTAGCTTGTTTCCAATGGGGTGTTCCAGATGTTTGCAGTTACATAAACACCGCTATCAGTGTAACTTGATATGAAGTTGTTAATATAGATATAGTTACCTAACGATCTGTCCAGAAATAGTTTGCAATTTATGAAGTTGTTGAACAGTATATGGTGATTAACATTATCTGTTGAAAAGTAATGATGCACGTGAATACCACTGCCTTCGAAAGTGTTGTTCTTTATTATGTTGTTTCTCGACTCGGTAACCATTAATTGATTATTTGACAGAAGATTGTTCTCAATTATGTTATTGCTTGATCCACCTAAGTAAATGCCCTCCCTATTTGAGGTAAGGTTACAGTTTGTTATCCTACTGTTCCAGGTTCCAAAAAATTCTATACCCATATTTGTGTTAGCCAAATGCACATTGTCTACCACAATGTTGGAGGAGCCAACAATTATGATTTGCCCGAGAGTTTGGTCATTGCCGTTAATCACGTGGTTTGATATGCCTTCAAGGTAAAGAAGAGGTTTACCATTCACTTTGTTGTTTTCAATGATATTGTTGTAAGCGTACCTGACAAAGAGACCGCTGTTCATAAAAGTGTTATTGCTAATTTTATTGTTTGACGAAAGTCCATATAAGTGAATACCATCTCCTCCAACATGCGTTGAATTAAAGAAATTGTTGGTAAGCGTGTTTCCGTGTGAGAATTGCAGCAAGTAAATGCCATTATACCGAAAGTTCGATATATTATTGTTCGCAACGGTATTATCCTCAGAAGAGTACAACTGTATGCCATCGCTAGTACCTAAGATGTGGTTTTCAAGGATGCTGCAGTTATTAGCTGATACAAGACCTATTCCTCCCGGCCGAATGAGACTTGTTTCATATCCTTTTATCGTAAACCCTTTTACATCTACGTAATCCGCCCTAATCTCGAAGACCCAGTCGTCTGTTTTTGTACTCTGAACAAATGTTGTCTTGGTCCCACTTTCCGATGTTATAGACAAACTCTTGTTCACATCAACATTTTCATAATAAATGCCAGGATAAACATTAATTGTGTCTCCAGCAGCGGCAACATCTACTGCATCCTGAATCTTTGTAAAATCAGCATCGGGGTAATTCTGCAAGTCATCATCCACAGTCCATGTTGTAGGATCTGCCTTCGCTGATTGAATGTTAAATGCCAATGTTAACGTGCTGGCTAGCAACAGTGTCAGCATTATTCCTGTAATTACTTTTACCTTCATTTTGCACCCTTCTTCTCCAGTATAACCAAAGGAATGTTTGAGAATAAGTGATTTGTGGAACAATCCTCTATGAGTCTTTTCATGTTCACAGAAACCATTAGAAAAGAGACGTGAGCATAATAGAAGCAAGACTTGGAGACAAAAGGGGAGTTTGCGGGGGACATCTCCACTGTGGGTGGGGTTCAAATTTGGATATTGATGAGAACGTACAAAAGAATAGGCGGAATCAAGATAGAGATAAGGACATCCAGATCTTTTCTACCGGTCTTTGAGAAAGGAATGAGAAAAGGCACTTGACTCTTATAATCGTTGAAATTTGCTGCATAGTTCCTAGATAGGAACAGTTCTTCAACAAGTGCTAGGAGAATGTAGGCGAATAGTTCAATGAACCATACACCTATAGTTTGTGAGGGACTCAGAAATCCAATACCAAAATAGTGGTTTAGGATCCAGATGCTCCAACTTGTGAGACCAAGGGTTGAAAGGATCATTCCTAAATACTGTGGATGTCTGATCAACCTATATGGCCCAGAAGTAACTATTCCTCCGTTTCTCTTCATCCTCAAATAAGCTGCAGAGTAAACAAGAAGAAAGAAACCGACAATGATAAACATTCTTTCTAGAACAAGGATGGGAAACGGTGCAAAGAAGGCAGATAATGTGTCGACAATACTCACTGGAAGATTTGTGAAAAACATAATCAAATAGGTAGCGAATGGTAGAGTCATCAAACCCACCCACGGACCGAGAGCCGGTAGTGATTGAACAAGGGGAACCAGGTAACCCGCAAACCTCAAGAGTTCTGATCTCATCCTTTCCAGTACGTCCACATTTAATCCCTAATTTGTCTAAGACTACTTTTACTCATAAAGCTAGGCTTTAGAACAGGTTGTTCTGAGTTCAGAACAGAAAAAAGGGGAAATGCGGGAAATCCTCACAACAGTATTCAACCTAAAAATGATCGAAAAAGAAGAAACAGAAACTACCGAACCAAACTCACATGTGTGAAGGCTGAGAGGAGGTGACTGAGCTAAAATGGGATTCCAATTCAAACCGAAATTGTCAGCTGTCTTATCAGTTCTGCAAGGAATATCCGTTGGCGCAGTCTATATCGTGTCTCAGGGAGATTTGACCGTTACAATTGTATGGTTTGCTATATCAAGCGGCATAACAGCAGAACTAAGCTACTACCAAGAAACTGAAGAAACTCAGCAAAACCGTGTGCAGTCGCTGCAGTGCCAAAAACCATTAGGAATGCTCCAGCTGCAACGTAAGTATGCACGCATGTTACACTCACATCAGTGCAGCTTTTGAGAGTTAAATTTTGGCCCCCACAGTTGTTTGTTCTTGACATACACAAATACCTAATTAATATGCATGCATTGTACATCGCTTCTATATGTCTCATACGTTATGTCGGTCCCTTTCCGAATCTTTGCATTTTCACATTTAGAGCAGTTCTTCATAGAGAACCTCCATCTCTTCCAGCCCTAGCCGAAGATTTTCCTCAGCCTCATAGACCTCTTTCTCCTTCTTCGCGCCCACACAGACAATCTTGCCATTGGAGTATATTAGAAAAACCACCCTTGGATTTTCCATTCGGTAGATCAAGGCTGGAAACTGCTCAGGCTCGTATATGAGGCTTACGCGGGCTCGCTCGCACAACGCTTCAAGATCAACTGGGCCGCCGAGGCTTCCGGAGGCAACGACGTTTTGAATCTTTATCTCCGGCTTTACTATGATGATTATGCCAGCTGCTCTCAGCTCTCTGACGACTTTCAGGATTGCCCTGTTAGCCTCCCTCTCTGACTTGGCGCCTGTGCATATCATCCTTCCCGATTTGAAGATTAGAGTGCACGTCTTGGGCTTCTTCAGCCTGAAGACGAGGCCTGGAAAACGCCCCTTAAACTCGGTGTCGTAAGGGAAGGCGTTGGCTATTGCGTTCAGGTTGAAGGTTTGGTTGAACGCCGCTGAGGCCACCACGTTCTGAATCTGCATCGTCAAGGATTTTCATCCTTTAAGTTATGTAGGAGGCTCTTTCCTCCCGGGTTTCAGCGGGAAATCTACCCTCTTGGCACAGCATACAGCTTTGCTGACAGAGTTCAAGGTGGCGTTTATCGTCTTTCACAACTGTTTCTGCGGCCTCGGCGCAAAGTTCGCTAACCTCTTTACAGCCTGCCTCCTTGCATAGACTGGCGATGAAGCTGCAAAAGCGGTGGACGTCCTCCGCGTTGAGGAACGCTCTCCTGGAGCGTACTAGATGGCAGAGTTCCCTAGCCAACACGCAGGTTCTAACGTATTTGAACTCATCTAGTATATGTTGCCGCATTTCCTGGCGGGTCACCTCCAATTATCCCACTTCTCCTCTTCCCATTCCTCTTCTTCTGTTTCCCATCCTTCTTGCCTTTGCTCAACCCACTGCTTGACATCAGCCCGATTCCAACGTCCTTGGAGGACTGAGTCCAAGTCCCGCACGGGCACAAAGAACAGTAGGTTCAGAACCTTAACGGTAAGACTCTTTTCCGACTTGCTTAGAGAAACCCATCCGACCTTTACGATTTTCTTTTCCTCTCCCATTATTCACTCGCCTCCTCACCCTTAGCTGGACTGTCGGAACGTGTAGTTGCATCTTGTGCATCTGAAAAACTGTGTTGAGGATTTTTCCGACTCTCCAATCTGAACCAGCCATGCGTAGGCCAGATTATTTCCACACCTAGGACATTCTATCCTAATCTTGGGCAAGGTCCGTAGCTTTTGTTCCTTCTTCCCTATTACCGCTATACCGTCTTTAGGAGAGCGCTCCATAATCTTGTGGACGGTCGTCATGGGGCGAGTTGCCCGCTTTTCGTAGCCACACTTTGGACATGAAAATAGAAGAGCAACCTTCCTCCTGTTCTTTTTCTTTAGCGGAATCAACCTCGTTCCACAATTAGGGCAAAAGTCCAAGCCCATTTTACGCGCTCTCCTTCTTTCTCTTTTCTCTACACCTTCTAAACCAGTCGAGAAGACCCATTAAGTGTCACCTCCTCGACTCCTAAAACCTCTTTATACTCACGGAGCTTCTTTCCACAGCACTCGTACTGGCTAACATGTGTCTTGCCTAGATTCCACTCTTTGACTGGTGTTTCAAAATCGGTTCCACACGTCGGACACCTAGCCATTTCGATCACATCCTTCAAATTTTCTTAGGATAAAAAGAAGGATTAAACAAAACTTCTCTATCGTCTACCTAGCTGAAGCTCGGTTCCACATTCGGGGCACATCAGCCTCTTGAGCGACGACCCGACTGGGCAACAATCTCTGCAGAAGACCTTCTGGCAGCGTTGGCACCTCCACGCGGTCAGCCCAGAAAATCCTCCGGTCACCCTTCCACAGACCGAGCAAAAGCCGTGTGATAGCCTACTATTCTTATTCTTTCTTTTCTTTCTTGGTTCGCTTCTTTTTCTTCTTTCCGAGCATGTTGGTCACTCCCTCATTGTGCGTTCGCATTCTTTCTTTCGTTTTTTCCTCCTGTCCTGCTTTTTCTCCACCTACTAGGCGTCTCACAGCTCACGCATTGCGGTTCTAATAGTCTTCATCGTCTTCTTCCTCTTCCTCCTCTTCCCATTCTTCCTCTTCTGTCCTCATGGTTTTTCCTCCTTGTGTTTTGTCCAAATCGTTTACGCTTAAGAACATCTTAATAAGCTTATTGGTGATGATTAAGAACTCTTAAAGACAGATATATTAAGCATGGACACTTCTTACATATTGGTGATGAGTTTGAGTGAGAAATTGGATGAAATAGACTGGAGAATCATAAACCATCTCAGAGAGAACGCCCGCATGACCTTCGTGGACATTGGCAAGGCGCTGGCCGTCTCGGACGCTACCATCTACAATCGGGTGAATCGTCTCACGGAAACGGGCGTCATAAAGAAGTTCACCATAGAGGTCGATGAAGCTGCCGTAGGCATAGGGACATTTGGTTTAATACTGGTAAGCGTGAAACCCGGAACCGTTAAAGAAGTCTCCACAAAGCTGGTTGAAATCGATAGGATCAGCGAAGTCCATGAGGTCCATGGGTCAGAGGACCTCATCGTGAAGATTGGAGCCAAAAACTTACGCAAGCTGCGGTCCGTAATCCTGGAGGTCAGGAAAATTTCCGACGTCGCTCAAACCGAGTTCATCCCGATCTTCAAGACTTGGAAAGGCTAAAGCTCATCACATACTTAGTTAAGAACTTCTTACCGTGAACCGAAACAGTTATCGTTTCAAGTACGCGCGCTATTTCATCTCTTCTATTTCTTCTTTGATTACACCTAATATGCTGTGGACATAACGAGTCAGAACCCACCGTGTGTTCATGGCTATCCGCAACTGGTCTACCCATTTCAGCTTCCAAACGTTTATTCATCCGCTTAATTCTGCGCAGGACCCGAAACCGATCCAACTTGGACTCTAAAGCTAGACGCTCTGTAACTATTATTTCTCGTTTGCGAAACAACTTTTTCCATATGCCAAGAACAAGCAACCTTACAAAGAAAAGTACATACGGGAATCACAGATGGCGTTGGGTGGATTGGATTTTGCATCCCATCAATGGAATAATCTTTTGGTTAGGATTTGAATATCTTGATTTTGGTGTTGTCATGATTAAGCTTCGCAAAGATACGGTCTTTGAGGATCCACAGGAAAGAATCTGTGAGTATTGTAGTATCGAAATATATCATGGCTACGATGACAAACACAGCATCAACAATGTTCTAACCAAAGAAGACATTGATGCTGCCAACAACCTGTATGCTATGATTGACCGATACGATAACACTGAGAGTGCAAGGCTTCTAAGCATGCATGCGCATGCTTTCTCCTATCCTTAATAATTTGAGGAGAAAAGATTCTATCTTTGCTGACTGGTGTGATATCATGGTTGATGAGTGTCTGACCAAGCCATGTGCGTTATGTGGTGACATAATACGAGGAGCAAACTGGTATTGCCCTAACTGTAAGATTTGTATCTGTCTCACTTGTGGAATCAACATGAAGAAGAATGTTTGCCCCAAATGTGGAAAGAAACTTCTCAGTTGAATTTGGCGTTTGCTTCATCATGCTTGATATTTCTCCAGTAACTTCTTTTTCTGTTCATATTCTTCTTGAATAATAGCACCTCTATCCAGTTGTTGCTTCAACTCCTATGACTCACATCCTAGCTCCGAGGCTGTTGGGTTGTTTTATTTTTTATTCTTCTTTTTGGGAGACATCTTTTGATATTCCTCTATCGCTTGCATCACTAGTTGACTGTACATACATGACGGGGCCCCACGGAACAAACAAGCCACAAAACAAGCTTCCATAATTTGATGCTTTGTAGCTCCAGCGTCAAGCGCAGCATTTGTGTGAACGGTAATACACCACCTACATTGCGTAGCAACTGCTAAAGCAACGGAAATCAGTTCCTTAGTCTTCGTGTCTAGTGCGCCTTTTTCTTCAACTCTCCTCATCCAGACCGCAAAGGGTCCATAGATTCTAGTATACTCTTTTCCCATCCTCTGAATCCAATTGCTTACTTCCTCTGCAACTTCTTTCATACTCATACCTATCAACTCGTCATGTACCCAAATAGAACAATCAGGGTTATTTTCTTTTCTTATGGATCCTAACTCGCATACATTAGCTCTTAATAATCAAAAGGACCGAAATGTGCATAGAACATTTTTCATAAAAAATGGGGAATTTTGCGGGAGACGTCTCCATAGACAGCAGAAATGAAGATTAACGCTACATTCCAAGCAGCTTACGTTACCTTTACTTTGCGACATAGTTGAACACAATCCATGTCGCTAACGTCCGTTTATTTCCTCTCGTTCCCCCACACTCGGGGAACCCAAAACACCACACGCACTTGATTCAGTTCATAAGGCCGCCCGCTGAGAGATCTCACCCGAAAAAAGACACAAAAATATAATTCTGTATTTTCAGCTAACAAAATTTTTTTGCGTGATATTGAAAGGGCCCTTTGTTGTGCACACCGAATTAATTTGAACACACGAAGTTTCAGAACTCGTATAGGTTTCCAACACTGCTCCTAACAAAAGCCTGAGGCAATGCTTCAGCGATTGCGCAAATCCCTCTCCAACCCGTGCAATGGGATGGAACAAGCAATTCTGGTTTCAGAAACTTCAACTCTTCAACAGTCCTATCAATTCTAGTTTCATACTGTTTCCCGGCTAAATGGAAGCCGCCCATTATTGCATGAATGTGACTAACTCCAGTTATCTGCTGTGCGTAAAATGTGGTATTAACGATACCAGCGTGGGCACATCCAGAGATCACCAACAAACCCTTTTTCTTTATGTTAACTACGATTGCTCGGTCATCTCGAACCAGTGGGTCCGGTTGCCACTCACCGTTGAGTAGAACTCGTTGTTGAGGAAACCCTTTCTCGAAATCTGTTTTGCGAGGAATTTCTCCGGTAACTAGCAGCATATTATCAGCTAGTAGGTAGGGTTGCCTTGTTTTAACACATAGGGCATGTTTCATTTGGTTTTCTGAAGGAAACTCGGGATATTTTCTTATTGTCCCGTCTTGATTGATCGCGCCCCTGGTTCGGAACATGTCTTCATGTACGATGATCGGTAGGTCTTTTTTGTTTATAGTTCTTATGATTTTCAGCAATCCACCGAAGTGATCATAATGGCCATGAGAGAGAACGATTGATTCAACTTCTGTGAGGTTTAATCCCATTCTCTTCGCGTTAGTTACAACTCCTTTGGGGCTTATTCCCGTGTCAAACAAGATGTTCTGAGATTTTCCGTTACAGAAAACTCGTATCAACATTGAAAAACCGTGTTCAGCAAAGGGAAGGCGAAAATGTTTTTTCACCCACTTCTCCCCCATACGATCTCTTGTCCACTCCCGAACTTTTTGGACTCCTTTCCTTTTGGCTGTGGATATGAAATCTACAGTGTTATCAATAACGCTTATTATTTCTACACCTTCAACTTCTCTAAGTGTAACTGTCTGGTTGCCCATTTCTCAACACTTCTACAGTGTGCCCTTGTAGTAACTCATTGCTGGGCATCCAACGCATTTTTCTGCTTTATATCTATTACAGGGTCTACAGTCAATGTTGCATGGAGTGGGCGTGTTTTCTTTATGTGTGAGATATTCTCGTATAGGTAGAAATGAAGAATAGTGAATGTTGCCGATTGGGTAAAACTCAGACCTTCGAATTCCTCCGCCACTTCTTAGAGAGCATTTCTCCATTGATATGCTTTCAAGGGTATCTTGGCCCTCAGCCACTACGAGGGCGATGAGGTTGTATCCGCCTAGTGTTGTGAATATGTGGACCACTCTTGGGCAGTCCTTGAAGCGTTCGAGAAGTTTCTGCATTGCCTCAGCGCTTTCCATTTCGAGTAACACGATTGCGGCGTAAAGCTTTAATGGTTCTATGTTGATTGAAGCTGAAATTTTGATTATATGTCGTTCAAGAAGTTTTTTCAATCTCTTTTTTACCCCCATGCTTGTGTAACCAACGTTTCTTGCTAGTTCTTCAAGAGTTGTTCGTCCGTCTAACTGGAGTTGCGAGATTATCTTCCGATCAACATCGTCCAAATAGGTCACCTATTTATTTTATAAACGTAACTGTTAAATATAGTTTATATATTCAACTATCTGAGATAGAAACTGTGTAGAAAAATCATTTTGTCAAAAACATGAGGAGGAAGACATGAGCGAAAAACATGGTTCCCATTCCAAATCTAATACACGTGTTGATGTAGTACAAAAGGCCTACGAAGAAGAAAAACAGAGACTCAAAACCAGAATGAGCAAAATCAAACACAAAATAGCTGTGATAAGCGGTAAAGGTGGAGTAGGTAAGAGCACAATAACCGTAAACCTAGCAATGGCCTTCGCCAAGCACGGTTATCCATATGAAATAGGCATCCTTGACGCAGACATAACTGGCCCCTGCGTGCCGAAGCTCATTGGCTTACACGGGCAGAGACTTCAAACTGGCCCTCCAGGCGTGTTTCCTGCAACAGGTCCTCTGGGAATCAAGGTGGTGTCCATGGATTTTCTGCTTCCAAGCGACGACTCTCCAGTCATATGGCGCGGTCCCCTCAAGATGAAAGCAATTAGCCAGTTTTTGTCAGACATTGTCTGGGGAGAACTCGAATTTCTCTTCATTGATCTCCCGCCAGGTACTGGTGATGAGCCCTTGAGTATTATGCAGCTCATCCCAGAGATGGACGGAGTGGTGATAGTCACCATTCCGTCAGAGGTTTCACAGATTGTAGTTAAGAAAGCTGTGACCTTCTCTAGGAAACTGAACATCCCCGTCATCGGCATAATAGAGAACATGAGCGGTTTTGTTTGCCCTAAGTGTGGAACCAAAGTCAACATTTTCAAAGCTGGAGGTGGACAGAAAATAGCTGAAGATTTAGCGGTTCCTTTTCTCGGAAGCATACCTATAGACCCTGATATTTGTCAAGACTCTGACGATGGGATGCCTTTCATAATCAACCGCTCACAGTCTCATTCTGCAGAAGCGTTTAGAAACATCGTTAAGAAGATTGAAACATTTATAAAAAAGAACGTTAAAAAAGATAAAGGTCTTCAATCCAATTCATTAGAAGTTCAAAGAAAAGGTGGTTAAATGAAAATATGCGTAACTGCAACTGCAAGTAGCTTAGATGCCCAAATAGATCCAAGATTTGGTAGATGTCCATACTTCATCGTAGTGGACTCAGAAACCATGAAGTTCGAGGCAATTCGAAACGTTGCATCCAGTGCGATTGGTGGTGCTGGAATTCGAGCAGCCCAAACTGTATCAAGTAAAGAAGTAAAAGTGTTAATAACAGGGAACATAGGACCAAACGCGTTTCAGGCGCTGTCAGCTGCTGGAATCAAGGTTATGACAGGTGCCTCTGGAATTGTAAGAGAAGCTATTGTAAAATACAAGAGAGATGAACTGAAAGAAACCAACACCCCAACTGTTCGTGGACATTACGGGATGGGTACGGGCAGAGGACGCGGTCAGAGACAGCAATAGTAAGAGTAAAAATTTTCATGAGCAAAATGAATAATGGAATTTGGGAGATAAGGGCAAAAAAAGTGAAGAGATGCTTCGAGAGTAAAGGAGGTGTCAAATGAGTATGAGAATCGTAATTCCAGTAGTAAATGAAACCGGCTTAGATAGTCGATTATCAGAACACTTTGGAAGAGCACCATACTTTGCTGTAGTGGAGCTAGATGAAAATGGCCAAGTCGTAAGCCAAAGAACCATGCCCAACGTCGGCGAACATTTCGGCGGCTCGGGGCGACGTGCGGATGGCATCCTGCAACTCAAACCAAATGCGATTATTACTTATGGAATGGGCCCGAGAGGTTTGAGTATCTATCAAAGCGTCAGAGTAGCAGTGTTAAGAGCCAATGCGAACACAGTTGGAGAGGTAATTGCGGCGTACAATAGAAATGAGCTAGAAGAACTAACTGAAGGGTGTCATCAGGCGCGCCACCGATAGAAAAAGAAACAAAAGATAAGTAGCTTGCATTTTCGGATGTAAAAAAATGCGTGGAAAGTTAACGAAAGAGAAACTTTATTTATTAGAGGAAGCGGGTTACTCAAAAAAAGCTATTGAACTATATGAAAGCAAGGTCAACATTGGTGTGATGAAGAGCCCACATGTTGTCTTTACTTACACTGACACTTGCGGAGGTGTTATAAAACTTTACTTAAAAATTGAAGAGAACAGTATTATAGAGGACGCGAAGTTTCAGTGTTCGGGCTACCCATGTGCAGCGTTGTCAGCATCTGCGATAACCAAGATTGCGAAAGGTAAGACGATTGAAGATACAAAGAAAATAACAGCTGATGACGTGCTAAAGGAATTAGGAAGATTGTCAGAATCAAAACTTGCCGTTAAAACGTTGCGCAAAACGATTACAAAATACAATGAAAAAATACATCATGAGAACGACAGCCCATAACAATCAGAAAATATCAGATAGTTTCAAGAATTATGCACCGAGGAGAGTTGAATGATAATCTCAATTGCCAGCGGCAAGGGAGGCACAGGAAAAACAACCGTAGCTGTAAATATGGCTCTATCCATCAAAGACGTCCAAATCTTAGATTGTGACGTGGAGGAACCCAACGTCCATATACTCTTGCAACCAAAAATAAACGAAACAAAACCAGTCTACATTTCAACCCCATTGGTTAATCAAGAAAAATGCGACCACTGCGGGAAATGTTCCGAATTTTGCGAGTTCAACGCCCTCTTTGTTACTCCCGAAGAAATTCTGTTCTTCCCCGAGCTCTGTACCAGCTGTGGAGGCTGCATGCTTGTTTGCCCAAAAAATGCAATTACGGAGAAAAACGTGAAAATTGGTGTGGTCAAAAAGGGGGTGACAAAAAGCATGGAACTAGTTTACGGCGAACTCAACGTAGGTAAACCTATGGCGATTCCTGTAATAAAAGATGTTAAGAAGCAAATAAATAACAGCAAGACCGTGATAGTAGATTCGCCGCCTGGAGCCTCGTGTCCCGTAATAGAATCAGTACATGGAAGTGATTATTGCCTCCTCGTATCCGAACCTACACCCTTCGGTCTCCACGACTTGAAAATAATGGTTCAAGTTTTGGAGGGACTTGGCATTCCTTTCGGCGTAATTATAAATCGTGCAGGAATCGGTGACAAAGAAATTTATGATTTCTGTGAAGAAAAAGATGCGCCTATTCTACTTGAAATTCCCTTCCAAAGAAAAATCGCAGAACTTTATTCTCGTGGAACCCCATTTATCCTAGAGATGCCAGAATGGAAGAAGAAGTTCCAGTTACTCATAGACGATATAAAAGGTCGTATTAAAAAATGAAGCAAATAACTGTACTGAGTGGAAAAGGAGGCACAGGAAAAACTACCATCACAGCCTCCTTTGCAGTGTTAGCTAACGACATCGTGATAGCTGACTGCGACGTAGACGCCCCTGACCTTCATATGCTTCTACATCCGCAAATAATGAAGACGCAAGAGTTTAAGGGCCCCAAGCTAGCTGTGATAGACAAAACAAAGTGCATCAAGTGCGGTTTATGCAAAAACTCTTGCAGATTCGACGCAATAAACGATAGTATCCAAATAGACCCTTTCTCATGTGAAGGATGTGGCGTGTGCGTTGTCGTATGCCCAGAAGAAGCGATAAGTCTTCAAGAGAGGATCTCCGGGCACGCTTTCATCTCAAAAACCAAGTACGGTATTATGTCTCATGCAAGACTAGACCCTGGCGAATCAAATTCAGGTAAGCTCGTCACCATGGTAAGAAACAATGCTCAACAGATCGCTGAAGAGGAGAATTGCAACCTGATTCTGATCGATGGTTCACCCGGCATCGGTTGTCCAGTAATAGCTTCTGTGACTGGAATAGACACTGGACTCATAGTGACAGAACCAACAATGTCGGGAATCCATGATCTTGACAGAGCTATTCAGCTACTCAACCATTTTAACATATCACCGTTAGTTTGCATAAACAAATATGACATAAACCGAAAAAACACAGAAAAAATAGTCAAATTTTGCGAGAAAAATAAAGCAGAAGTCACTGGAAAAATATCTTTTGATCCTATAATGACTGAAGCTATGGTTGCGGGTAAAACTGTTGTTGAACATTCTCCAGATAACATAGTCTCGAAGGAGATAGAGACTACATGGAAAAAAGTGCTTTCAGCAGTGAATAGGGAATGAATAGCTTGTCTACAGTCTGTGAACCAGTTTTCTTATTGACGCCCGAAACAATCCGTTGGAACAAACCTCAACGCAGCGCAAGGTACAATAGAAAGAATAAAAAAGACACTTTATAGCCAGAACAGGGATCGACAATGTGTACAAAAGTTGAAAAGTTGTTATCAAATTCTGTAAACGATAGTTCCATAAAAACTGTTGGATTCATTGTTAACCCTATAGCTGGAATGGGAGGAGCAGTCGGACTCAAAGGCACAGACGGAACAGAAGTCCTAGAAAGAGCTATTATTCTCGGAGCAAAACCTTTATCGCCGGCAAGGGCGGAGTCTTTTCTCTCTGAGCTAGCACCTGTGAAGGAAAGATTACAGCTTATTGTTGGAATTGGAAAGATGGGAGAAAATGAAGCCCGAAACTGTGGTTTCACTTTCACTGTCCTCGGAAAGCAGAGGAAAAAAACTACTGCAGAAGACACAATTGAGGGTGCGAAGAAAATCGCGGATGTAGGCGTCAATCTCCTTGTCTTCTGTGGTGGAGACGGAACCGCTCGAGACGTACTAAACGCAGTTAACACTAAACTCCCTGTTCTAGGCGTTCCAACAGGAGTAAAAATGCACAGCGCTGTTTTTGCAGTGGGTCCCCAAGCTGCAGCAAGAATATCCACGGAGTTCCTATGGCAGAAGTTACCTCTAAGAGAGGCCGAGGTCATGGATGTGGACGAAGAGGCTTTTAGAGAGAACCGCTTGTCCGCAAAGCTTCACGGTTACATGTTAATCCCCTACGAGCCGAGTTTCATTCAAGGAGCAAAGATGGCAAATCCAATGACAAAAAGCGAATTGCGTAATCAAGCAGCAATAGCGATCTATGTCATTGAAGAGATGAAACCCGATGTGATTTACATTGTTGGTCCGGGAACAACAACCCGCACCATCACAGACCTCTTGGACGAGAAGAAGACCCTTTTAGGGGTGGACCTCTTCTGCAACAAGAAGCTGATAGCAAAGGATGTGAACGAGAAACAAATATTAAAGAAAATCAAGGGAAAGCACGCACAGATAATTGTCACACCAATAGGAGGCCAAGGTTTCATATTTGGAAGAGGAAATCTTCAAATAAGCCCCGCAGTGATCCAGCAAGTGGGAAGGAAAAATATAGTTGTGATTGCTACAGAAGCCAAAATAGAAAAACTGAAAAAACTAAGAGTCGATACTGGCGACCCAAACTTTGATCATAAACTCCGAGGAGAAATCAAAGTCATAACTGACTACAATAAGGAACGCGTGGTACACGTTGAATAGCGAGCAAAATAACAAAAAATGGAAACGAAACATGAGCAAAACATAAAGCTCAAGGAGCGCGCGCAGAGAATATTAAAAAGTAAGAATGAAATAACAAACATGAATGCATTATGAAATTTCATATTTACATCTTCAGACATGGTGAAACATACTACAATAGAAGTAGGAAATTTACAGGACAGTTAAATTCGAGATTAACCACTAAAGGAATTATACAATCTAATGCAATAGCTGAGAAATTAAGAAAAAAGACAGTTCAAATAGCATTTAAAACAAATCTTTCTCGTTCATCAGACAGCCTAAAAACAGTTCTAAAATATCATCCTGAATGTAAGAAAGTTATTGTTGACAACAGAATGATAGAAAGATCATATGGAGAACTTGAGGGAAAGTTTCACAAGACTATAATCAAAAAATTCGGCAAAAAACAATTCGACATTTGGCATAGATCCTATGATATACCACCTCCCGGAGGGGAATCAATAAAAACGGTTGAAAAAAGAGTCATGTCTTTCATAAAAGATACAATTATCCTCATCAAAAATGAAAGAGTTAATATTGTAATCTCTGCTCACGGAAACTCAATGAGACCATTTAGAAGATATTTTGAAAATCTAACCATAGAGCAAATGATGAAACTAGAAAATCCCTACGACAAATACTTTGACTACACCGTTGAATTTTAGCTTTCACCCTTGATAAAAATAGAAAGACAAACAATAATATCGGGGCTTAGAGGTTTTCGCGCGCTTGTTTTCTCTAGGTACCAGTAGTTTTGAAGTAGAATTTTTCCTTTGCTATTATCCTTATAATTACTTGGCGATTCTTCTCAAGTGTTTTGAGCAGTCTTTGTGCTGTAAACAAATCTATACCAAGGGAGAGGGAAATGTCGACTGCACGGCAAGGCCTTCTCTCTAAAAGAGTCAGCACCTCTTTCTCTAAGGATTCGTGTCTCAGCCACGTTACTCGCTTTTTTCTCCTGTCATGTTGACCATAAACCCAAAGTTTTTCTTTTCCCAAGGTTTCTGAAAGTTCTTCAGATATAGTTTCAATTCGACTTTGTGGGGGAGGTTTTACAAAGCTCTCAGACGGCGGTCTATACGGAACTTCCAGTTGCACCACATCAGGATTTACGTCAAGTATTGTGTCTATCAGCTTTCTGAGAGATTTGCCTTTAGTGTTCGTGACCTTCCCGTTTTCTGTCTTCAGAAGCATAACTTCTAGGGCTAAGACGCCCTCGATTTCATTTTTTAACTTCTTGATAGACTCGACAATTGTTTCGATGTCAAGTTTCTTGTCTGCAGGTCTATTAATTAGCCGAAAGGTTTCATCATCACCCACATCAAGTTTTGCCACAACCATCCCAAACTTAGAAAGGTTCCTCCTCACATCGTCCCGGTAGAACAGAGAAGAATTTGTAAGTATAGCCATGGGCAACCTACCGATTCTGATTTTAACTTCATCTGCTATCTCACCAAGTCTTGAGTTTAATGTGGATTCCCCTGCACCAGAGAAGGTAACGATGTCTACGGTGTCGAGGTCTATCCGTTTCAACACATTCTTCAAGTCGGTTGATACTTTGTTTGTGCTAGCTAAAGATTCCCTAATCATCCCCGGTCTGGAAACATGAATCTTTGTCCTCCCGAGTTGACAGTACAAACAGTCGAAAGTACACTTCTTAGGTGGTGTGATAACATCTATTCCTAGAGACCTGCCGAAACGCCAAGAAGGAACAGGTCCATAAACTGTAGACATGATATATCGCCTCTTTTGTTACTAAGTGCAGTTAAAGGTTTTTTACCTCCAGTTATTGTGAAGAGAGGTTATATTCGGAAACAGATGGAGTAATGTATATCTGTCTTCCCTCAGTTAGTGCTTGAGAAGTCTTTTTTCTAGCGCTTTGTATGAGCCTCCAGACGGTTCCTCTAGAGACGCCCATTCTGTCTCCTGCCTCCTTTTGAGACAGCCCTTCCAGGTCTACTAGTCTAAGGGCTTCTAGTTCGGCTGGTTCGACGTAGATGGGTTCTGGATTTCCTTGAGGAGTTGGAGTGAATTTGTCTATGGCTGGAACCTTTTCTATGCTGACTGGCTTTGGGAATCTCCCTTTTCTGCCGCGTCTACGTCTGCGTCTCCATGCCATTTGAATCACTTATTAGTTCTCAGCGTAACATTTATATATTTCTGTGCATTATTCCATAATGCATAAGTGTGCATAATCACAAAAATGGAGGTGTAATAAAGAATGCCAAGAGGAGACAGAACAGGACCTTGGGGTTTAGGACCTAGAACTGGAAGGGCAGCCGGCTATTGCGCTGGTTATCCTGTCCCTGGATTCATGAATTCTACACCTGGATTCGGCAGAGGCTACGGAAGAGGCTATGGGAGAGGATTTGGTAGACGATGGGGTCGACGGTGGGGGGGTTACCCGCCGCAATATCCATACGCTTATCCACCGCCTATTATTCCAGTAAGAGCTCCGCCACAATCTGCAGAGCAGGAATTAACGGCAATAGAAGAATACAGAAAAGAATTAAAAGCAGAAAAAGCTGATCTCGAAAAAGAAATGAACGCAGTTGAAGCTAGAGCCAACGAGTTAAAGAAGAAACTTCAGGGAAAAGAACAACCACAGAAACCATGAAACCGCGTATATGAACCCAGATAGCAAAGAGTTTCCCAATAACCCCAAAT
>SMTZ1_10001695_pt1 | contig 22228 bp, 18 predicted proteins | sample DeeMarSWOR136_30_FD_25667 | JGI IMG/M metagenome (IMG submission 25667) | reverse complement strand
GACATGAGAGCTTGAGGCCTTGACGTAGTTCAAGGCCAGCCCTTCTTTACGCGCTATTCTGTCAAACTGATAACGTGGTAAACAGCGATGGGGCGGTGGAAACCCTTGAGAGTCAGCTCGCCCACCGGCTTTGCCTCCACGAACTCCTCTGCCGCCGCGTACACCCGCTGACTGATGAGGATTTGCCCAGGCTGGGCCTCATCACACAGGCGACAGGCGAGATTTGTGACGGGGCCGATGGCTCCGTAGTCAACCCGGCCTTCGAAGCCGATCATTCCCAGAGTAGCGTATCCCTGGGCGATCCCCACCCCGAATTCCAACTGGTGCCCGCGCTTCCGCCACCTCTGGCTCAGCTCGCCCATCTCCTGACGCATCGCCACGGCCATTCGTATGGCCCGCGGTGCCGGGTCCGGGCAGGGCAGAGGATCGTTGAAAAAGATCATCAATCCGTCCCCGGCGAAACGCTCCAGGGTCCCCTCGAAGCGGAAGATCAAGGATCCCATGGCCGTGTGATACTCTCCCAAGACTCCCATCACCTCTTCAGGCTCCGCAATTTCCGAGAAGGCCGTGAATCCCCGAAGATCACAGAAGACCACGATGATCTCCCTCCGGTGGCTCTCCAGAAGTTTCTCGCCCCCCGAGGAGATGAGGAGGTCGGCCAGTTGGGGGGAGAAAAACCGCTTCAGCCTCCCAACGCGCTCCAGTTGTGCGAGTTGCTCCTGTACCCGTTTCTCGAGCGTTCGATTCCATTCAGCAAGCTGCGCTGCCTGGGCTTCGAGTCGTTCGGCTTGTTCCTGAACGGTTTTAGACAAGCGGTCCAGCTCGTTGTACAGGTTTATATTGACCTTTTCATTGGCCTTTGCCATTTTATCAACCTGCTGCAGCAGGCGTTCACGCCGCCCAAGTGAGCGCTTTAATTGCCTATTTTCTCGTAATAACTCCTCGTTTTCCCTCTCTAATTCACTGATCTTCTTACGAGATTCGTCCATAATCTATCTCGAAGGCCCTGAAAAATATGAACCAACGATACCCACGGGCAATAATAAACTCCTACAATGCACACAGAACAACGCTTGTATTATGAAATTTGGTCTGTTTTAAGCGTTCTATGCTGCTATCGATCGGGCCAATCTCACCGTAGGTATAGAAGCCATTTACTGAGACATGATCTGGAAGCTCATTCAATGCGATTTCTATTTCTTTCTCCGTATCAAGGCCCAGCATCAATTTTCTGGCAGCACAACTAAACAAAAGTAAACAGTTAAAGGCTCTATCCTTTGCTCTTTCTTTGAGCATAGCAATGGCCTCCCGCATACCATCCAAGATGTCTTCTCGAGAACCACGGGCTATTTGGATGGTAGCGTCCTGGGGGATATCTCCCAGGTAAACCACAGACCCATTTTCCTTGTTATAGAAGAAAGGCGAACGAATTACACAATACTTGACCTTATCTGAACCAAGAGCGTCATCCAGAATAGCAAGGGGAAAGGATCCCATTACGACTGGATCATCCAAATCCGGAATGTACTTCTTCAGGTATTCAATTGCCGGTTGGTTGTCAATTTCGAGGATTATATTGCCCGATACCTTCGTGGCCACTGCCTTTTGCCCTACGGGAATCCAACCACTTCTTGTGACGACCGTAGGATGAATATTCCCCCCCAGCAATAAGAGAGGCACGGAATCCGTATAAACGGAATTGCCATAGAATTGATATGTCTGGCTAAATTTGAAGTTGTCACCGGGAATTCCCCCTGCGATGGGAACCTCTTTTCCTATTTGATTCACCAAAATGTTCAAAATGCGATCGGCTGATCCTGTCAAAGCACTGTCCGGAAATGTAATGGCAAGCTTTGGCTCCGCGTCATTCAACATGGCCCGTGCGGCTTCGTAAGCTGAACAAACGGCCTTTTCATGGTCCTTGCTCACGTCTTGCCCTATCCCGAGGCCGATCTTCAGATCATCTGACGTAACTACCATCAGGGATGCTGACTCTTCAAAATAACCCTCGTTGTTTGCCTCGGAAGCGGTTGTACAACCGATGAGGGGAATGTCCAGTTTCTCGTGTATACCCTTCAATAACTTTTCGAAATGAAAATCGATGTTGGCAAATAAGATACCAATGGAGGATGTTTTGAGATGCAATTCCCTCAGAACCATCGCGCCTATTTCAACGCCAGCTTCATATGGTTCATCGAGATTTGTGCTGTATCCTATTGCTGATTGAATCCCCATTGTCCGATAAGAGGGGTCAGGTCTTGAATTATTAGGTCTAAACTTCGACATACCGAAGCAGAGTTTGACATGAACTGATAATTCAAGACCTGACCCCCTATATCCCCTATTCTTATCACGTCATGTTTATCAAATTTGGAAAATCCTGTCAAACTGAGCTTAAAGTCCTTTTATTCAATAAAACAACAGAGGGGATCTCCATCAACCACATCAATCTATTCCTCCGAATATCTCTTATTTTCTCCCAATACAGAAGGCCTGGCTGAGGTAGATTGGAGGGGGGTCAGGTCTTGAATTATTAGGTCTAAACCTCGACATACCGAAGCAGAGTTTGACATGAACTGATAATTCAAGACCTGACCCCCTATAACCCTATATACTTGCGGCCAGGAATGAAAATGGATATGGTTAGGGCAAATTCGAAAAGGAAGGGGAAAAAAGGTCGATGTACGGGATATTCGAGGAGACGCGGATCGGGAATATGGTTCTGAAGAACCGCATCGTGAGGTCGGCCACGTGGGAGAATCGGGCCACCGATGAGGGGTTTGCCACGGATGAGCTCATCGATTTCACCGTTGAACTCGCCCGCGGGGGAGCAGGGCTCATCATAACGGGCATATCCTACGTTGCGGAGGAGGGAAAGATCATCTTTAGGCAGACGGGCATCCACCGAGATGAATGCATCCCGGGATTGAAAAGCCTGGCCGACGAGGTCCACCGACAGGGCGGCCGAGTAGCCATCCAACTCGTTCATGGGGGTGGTAATTCACGGATAGCGAGACCCGGGACACCGCTGCTGGCCCCCTCGGATCTGGAAGGGGAATTCTTTGAAACAGCGCCCTCGCGGGCCATGGCCCTGGAGGAAATTGAATCAGTTAAAGAAGCCTTTCGCACCGCGGCACTCAGGGCAAAGGAGGCCGGGTTCGATGCAGTTCAGCTCCATGCGGCCCACGGTTACCTCCTGAGCCAATTCCTCTCTCCCCTCTGCAATCGACGGGAGGATGAGTATGGAGGGAATGCGGAAAGGCGGGCCCGATTCGTTGCCGAAGTAATCGGAAGCATAAGGGAAGCCGTGGGGCCGGATTTTCCCATCCTCATGAAGATCAACGGGGAGGATTTCGTCGACGGTGGTCTGAATGTGGTTGAAGCGGCGGAGATGACCCTCCTTTTCGAGAAGGCAGGCCTGGATGCCGTCGAGATAAGCGGTGGCCTTTTGGGTTCCCACAAAATACCGGAGGAGTTGTCAAGGAAAACCCGAAGGCCCGAGACAAGCGCCTTCTTTCTGCCTCAGGCCCAGGAGTTCAGGAAAAGTATCAACATCCCCCTTATCCTCGTTGGTGGTATTCGGGCCGTCGAGATGATCGAGGGCCTCCTCTTCCAGGAGAAGGTTAACTATGTGGCCATGTGCCGGCCCTTTATCAGGGAACCTCATCTGGCAAGGCGCTGGATGTCCGGCGATCGTTCCCCCTCAACATGCCAATCCTGTGGGCGGTGCTTGCTCAAGGCCTTCCGGGGCCATCCGGTTCAGTGCTACCGCCTCAAGAAACCCGGAATGAAGAATTGAGAGTTAAGAATGAAGAATATTTCATGTTAGGCTCTTCATTCTTCGCTCTCAAATCTCGGCAGGATGCTTTACGGAAGTTACGTGGAGAGGCCGTGTTTCTTCATCTTGTATCGAAGGACGCGTTCGCTGATTCCCAAGCTCCGGGCTGCCTTGGTTTGAACCCATCCATGTTCGTCAAGGGCCCTCACGATGAGATCCCTTTCCATCCCTGAGAGCGTGGCATCGAGGGGCCGCTCCTTGCCCTCGAGGCCGAGATCAGCCTCCCTCAGCCCCTCTCGAACCTGAAGGGGCAGGTCGCGCGTGGTAATGGTGTCGCCCCTGCTGACCACCACGCTCCTCTCGATAATATTTTCCAGCTCCCGGACGTTCCCAGGGTAGGAGTACTGGAGCAGGAGATCCCTGGCCTCCTTCGAGACCCTGGGAATGGGCCTCCGATTCTTCTCGCTGTATGTTTGGAGGAAATGGTCAATGAGCAGGGGGACGTCCTCGCGCCTCTCCCTCAAGGGCGGGAGGAGGATGGAGATGACGTTGAGCCGATAGTAGAGGTCTTCCCGGAAGGTTCCCCTTCGGAGACCCTCCTCCAAATCCCTGCTGGTGGCCGCCATGACCCTCACGTCCGTTTTGATGGTCTGATTGCTCCCCACCCGCTCGAACTCCTTCTCCTGCAGAACCCTGAGCAGTTTCATCTGGAGCGATGGGGGTAGATCTCCGATTTCATCCAAGAAGATGCTTCCCTCATGGGCCTGCTCAAACCTGCCAATCCGCCTCTGCACCGCTCCCGTGAAGGCTCCCCGTTCGTGGCCGAACAGTTCGCTCTCCAAGAGGTTCTCCGGAAGCGCTGTACAGTTAACCTTAACCAACGGTTTCCCCGCCCTGGGGCTGGCGTAGTGGATGGCGTTGGCGATGAGCTCCTTTCCCGTCCCGCTCTCCCCCCGTATGAGGACCGTTGCCTCGCTTTTGGCCACCCTTCCGGTCAAGTTCATGACCTCTTCCATTTTGCCGCTGGCATAAACGATCTGATCGAATCGATACCGTTCCCGGAGTCGTTCCTTGAGCTCCCTGTTCTCGCGCTGTAAGACGATTCTTTCCGAAACCTTTTCTATGAGCACCAGCAGTTCGTCCAGGTCAACGGGCTTCGTGAGGTAGTCGGCCGCCCCCCCTTTCATCGCCTGAACCGCCGTCTCAACGGTTCCATAGGCGGTCATCATGACCACGGCCAGCTCCGGGTTGATCTTCTTCATCTCCCTCAGGGTTTGGATGCCGTCCATCCCGGGCATCTTATAGTCCAACAGGACGAGGTCGAAGTGCTCGCGCCGAACCATATCCAGAGCCTTTTTCCCCCCGTCTGCCGAGGTGATGGAGAAGCCTTGGCGGAGGAGGAACCCCTCCAGCATCTCCCGCTGGGATTTCTCGTCCTCCACGATCAAGAGGTTAATACCCTGTGCGCTCATGGTCTCCCTTCCTCAGGGATCCCCTGTACGGGGAGGAACATGGAAACCGTGGTTCCCTTTCCCACGTGGCTCTCCAGGGTTATCCGGCCACCATGCTCCTCTACAATTTTATGGGCAATGGGAAGCCCGAGGCCCAGGCCCTTCTCCTTCGTGGTGTACGAATAGTCGAAGGCCCTTTCAATCTCCCCTTCGGGAATCCCCCTGCCCGTATCGGAGATCACAATCCTCACCCAATCCTTCCCATCCAGTCTCGCCCTTATGGTAAGATTCCCTCCACCTTCCATGGCATGGATACTATTGGTCACAATGTTGATGAGGGCCTGGGTAATCCTCCCTTTATCAACCATCAGGGGAGGCAGCCGGGGGTCGATCTCCTTGTGGACGGAGATGGACTTGGCACTAGTCTCCTCAGCGAACAGAACCGAGACGTTTTCCAGGATCTCCGCGGGGGAAGAGGGGGCGATGTCCAGTCTATGGGGCTTGGAGAAGAGCACGAACCGTTCCACGATTTGGTTCAGCCTTCCTATCTCGTCCCGAATGACCCGGACGATCTCGTGGTATTCCCTTTCCCTTCCCTCTTCTCGGGGTAGAAATTCCCTCCCCAATCTCTGGATGGCCATCGCAATAGCGTTAAGAGGGTTACGAACCTCGTGCGCAACCCCGGCCCCCAATTCCCCCAGGGATAAGAGCCGCTCGGCGGTTCGAACCCTGTCCTCCATCTCCCGTACTTTGCGCAGGTGTCTATTTTGATCGATATAGATGAGGGTCACCCCTGCAATGCCCAACACCAAGAGTACCCCGACGGAGAGGATGATATTTCTCCTGGACGAGGAGAGAATGGTTCGGATCCCCTGGGCCGATAAGCCCACCTGCATGACCCCGTACCGCTCTCCTCCCAGGTGTAGGGTTTTCGCCACTTCCAATACCTCTTGCCCGTCAGGGAGCGACCGGAGCCTGGATCCGGATTTTACCTCCCCTAGAACGTATTCCAGGGAGGAAGGGGCGCCTATCTCCCCTTCCCCCGCGTGGGCGATGGGGGAAAGGGAAGGGTCGAAGACGGATACAGAGAGAATCCCTTCGCCGAATCGCGCGGTTTCGAGTAGGTTTTGGATTGCGAATTTCCGCCGCAAATCCTTCATCTGCGGATAATCGATGCTTACCGCAATGATTCCCTGCCCCGCCCTCCTCCGGATTGCGATGGAAAACAGGTCTTCCCTACCGGGCTTGTGCTCCTTGAAGGGAAGGATGACCATCTCCCGTGTCCCCTCCAGAAGCGGACCATATTCCGGGAGGTCTTTCGCGGGGCCGTGGGAACTCTCATTCAGGATCTCGATGGCCTTAACCCCCTTCTCCTCCGCCAGGGTTCTCAATCCCGATGGGGAGACGCCACGGGCTGCCTCCCCTTCATCAACCATTGATGCGATTCCCAGGAGATAATCGATAACCGCATCTTCCAGGGCAAAGAAGCTGATGGAGGAGCCGATATTGAGGAGATGTGCCCCTGGGACCTCCTCCATCACCTCGATGACGGAGACCGCATTCTGAATTTCACGCTCCAATCCTCGGAGAAGAATTGCCCCTTGGTTTTCCAGGATTCCCCGTAGACTCCTTCGCGTTCGATTGATCTCGAAGAGACCGCCGATGATGAGAAGGGCGATGATCAGGCAGCAGATGAGGGCGAGATAGGTGGGGCTAATGGATAATCGGTACGATCGTTTCTTCTTCTTTTCCGCCATTCTTCGGTCTGCCCGGGGGGCTTCACCACTCTCTTATGCCCATGCCATGCCGATGCCCCCTCCTCGTTCCAAAGTCACCTTGGTATCTGGAGATCCAAAGCTCGAACTGCTGCGGGGTGAGGATCTCCCTCACCTTGAGCCGGTAATCAACCACCTTTTCCTGGATACGGGTCTCCAGCGCGAAGGCCTCTTGCTGCTTTCTCCTGATTTCATGGGGTTTTGACCCGGGGTCCGACATGAGCCTTTTGAGCTCATACTTCTTGTGTAGGAGGTCATTCCTCAGGGCGGTAATGTCGTTTAAATACCTGGCCTGGATGGATTTCAGCTTCTCCGTCTGTTCCGGCGTCAGACGAAGGTCGTCGGGACGCCAGCAGGGAGGACGATCGTGCATTCTCCCCATTCCCCTCTGCCCGTGCCATTGAGCCCATAAAGAGGGGGATTGGAAAAAGAGAACCAATAGGGAAAGGATTGTGAGACACGCAATTCTCATTCTGTTTCCCCTCCTTGTTGGTTACCGTAACTGAGGGGAAAAATCAAGACAATGGGGTCGGACCCCACCACTCTGCGATCCGACCCCACGAGATCATTCGGGACTACCAGCATCTTCCTCCGCCATATCCTCTCCTGAAGCCAGGCCCGGGCCCCCACATGTGTCTTCCTCCGTAATGGTGCCCATAGCCCATGCCGTAGCCAGGACCCCAGTGCCCCTGGCCGAGCCCTTCCTCGGGAACCAGCTCCCGAATGGCCATTCGGTGCTCCAGGGCCTTGTCCTGAAGGCGTCGCTCCAGCTCAAAGACCTCTCCCTGCTTGGCCTTGATGTTCTCCGGATCGGCCTTGGGATCGCTCCAGAGCCCTTCCAACTCAAGCCTTTTCCGGTGGAGCTCCCTCCGAAGCTCCGCCGTATCCTGGTAGAACTCTTGCTCCCGGGCCTGGAGCTTTTCTTTCTGTTCCGGCGACAGGTTCGAGTAGGGCTCCCCGTAGCCATATCCACGATGCCCATGACCCCCTGCGCCCCATGGGCCATGGGCAAGGGCCCAGCTGCCGACAAGCACCATTGCCACGATTATCCCGATGGTTGTGAGCGTCTGTTTCCTGTTTCTCATTGCTTCTCCCTCCTCCTGTTGAAATGGATTCCTTGATTAATTCAAGGAGCAAGAGGGATGCCAAGTGATCGAATTGACCTTAGCTGTTTGATATTACTTAATAATTTGATTTTTCGGGCTTTGCCGATCCCCTCCCAGTTCGACGAAATTGTCGAGACTACAGATGGGTTTCGATGGTTCTTCAGGCTGGGGTAAGTCGTTGCGGAAGGTCGACGAAGTTGGATGCTTTTCGACAATTTTGTCGAGATGTCGCAGAAACCGGCGAAAGAAGCCCTGAGCTCGAATTCATTACGTAGTTGAATTACAATCTGCCCGGAAGAATCAGTTTTCACTTAACCGCAACACTGCAGAACTGCAAAACCGCAGCACCAAATTGGCGCAGCACGGCAACACCGCAGAACCGTAACTTGGTTACGTCTTGTACTGGAGCTGGTAGAGCTTGTAGTAGAATCCCTTCTCGGCCATCAATTCGCCATGGGTGCCGGTCTCCCGTATCCTCCCCTTGTGCATGACGATGATCCGATCCGCCCGTTGGATGGTGGAAAGCCGATGGGCGATAATAATGGAGGTTCGCCCCTTCATGAGCTTCCCGATGGCATCTTGGATAAGCCTCTCCGTCTCGGTGTCGACGCTGGAGGTGGCCTCATCGAGGATCAGGACTCTTGGATTCACCGCCAGGGCCCGGGCAAAGGCCAAAAGCTGCCTCTCCCCCCCTGAAAGGGTCGATCCCCCTTCCGTCAGATCCTCCTCCAATCCCTTGGGGAGCTTCTGGATCAGCCGGTCCGCATTGACATACCGGATAATCCCCTCCATATCGTCTTGCGAAAGGCCGTCATTTCCCAACTGTATATTGGACCGAATGTCCCCGGCGAAGAGGAAGACGTCCTGCAGCACCAGGCCGATCTGGGATCGAAGAAAGGATGTCTCCAGTTCCCTGATATCAACCCCATCGACGAATATGTGGCCCCTCTGGGGATCGTAGAAGCGTTCCAGGAGGCTGATAATCGAGGTTTTTCCCGCTCCCGTGGCACCGACAATGGCCACCGTCTCCCCCTCCTTCACGCTGAAGGAGATATCCCTTAAGACCTCCTCGTCCCCTGTATAGGAAAAAGTCACGTTTCTGAACTCGATGTTCCCCCTGATCTCGGCGATGGATTTTGGGGCGGGTGCTTCCGGGATCATCTCCCGGGTATCCAGCACGCCGAAGATTCGTTCCGTTGATGCCATGGCGGATTGCATGAGGTTATACTTCTCCGATATGTCCCTGAGGGGTTGAAAGAACATTCTCAAGTAGGAAAGGAAGGCCACCAGTGTCCCCAGGCTGAGGGTATTGGAGATGACCTTTCCGCCGCCATACCAGATGAGGAGCGCTATGGCGACCGTTCCCACGATTTCGATGATGGGGACGAAGAGGGCGAATATCACTATCTGTCGCATGTTGGCCAGGTAGTTCTCGTGGTTGAGGCCCTCGAACCTCCTGTAGTTCTCCCCCTCCCGGTTGAAGAGTTGAACCACCTTGATCCCCGAGAAGTTTTCCTGAAGGGTGGCATTTATTTTGGCGATTTTGAGGCGGACCTCCCTGAATGCATCCCGAGCCTTGCTGCTGAAGAAGAAGGTGATGTAGACGATGAGGGGCAACAGGCTAAAACAGACCAGCGCCAGTTCCCAGTTGATCTTGATCATTACCACGATGATCCCTGCCAGCAGAAAGATATCCTTGAACAGGTGGGTAAGCACGATGGTGAGCATCTCGTGTAGGTTTTGAACATCATTGGTGACCCGGGTCACCAGTCTTCCGATGGGAGTGCGATCAAAGAAGGAGAGGGAAAGCCGCTGAATGTGGCCAAATACCCGCAACCTCAAATCGTGCATCACCCTCTGCCCGGTGTATTCCATCGCATAGACTTGAAGGAAGTTAAAACCGAAGCTCAATATGAGGAGGAGGACAAAGATGGCCGATACAACTGCCACTCCTCGCACATCCCCCCCTCTCAGCGTAAGGATATCCCCCTGATCCAATCCCTTCATGTCTCGGTAGGATATGAGGTAGTATCCCCCGCCCCGTTGGAAGGATGACTGATATCGATCTATCACCCTTTTTTCCGCCTCGCCCCTCGGCCGGAAAGGATAAAACCGCTCCTCGCCAACAAGGCCCTCCCTCTGGAAGGCTGCAAGATGACGGGGGTCCATCTTCCTCAGCTCGGATTCCCGAACAAAGAGGGTCATCGGATCAGCCGTTGGGAGAAGGCGGGCACCGTATCGATCCAAAAGCAGTCTTTGTAGGGGTGAGGAGCGGGGGCTTAACACTATCTGACGGGCGGAGACAACGATGTAATCGTCGATGGCCACCTTTATCAGGTAGGGAAAGAGGAGTTCGAACCCCGTGACAAAGAGGACTAACACAAGGGAGAAGCCGATGATCCGCCGATAGGGCCGCACGTGGCTTGAAAGCCTGCGCATCAACTTGATGTCGTAAGGCTTTCCCAAGTGGTCGCCCTCGAAATATCCGTAATCAACGTGCATGAGTACTGGCCCGCCTGTTTTCCCTCTCCAATTCCTCCTCTATCTGTTGCCTCCAATAGATCTCGGCATAGATTCCGCCCGTGGAGAGAAGGCTTGCGTGATTCCCCATCTCCTTGATCTCCCCATCATCCAGGACGATGATCTTGTCGGCCTCCTTTACTGATGAGAGCCGATGGGAGACGACGATCCGGGTTCTTCCCTCCACGATTTCCCTTAGCCCATTCCAGATCCTCCCCTCTGTTTGGGTATCAACGGAGGAGAACGCATCGTCGAGGATCATGATCTGTGGGTTAGAGAGAATGGCCCGTGCAATGGCGATGCGCTGCTTCTGGCCCCCGGAAAGGGTCACCCCCTTCTCCCCGATAACCGTCTCAATCCCCATGGGAAAGGATCTGATGTCCTCATCAATCTGGGCGATTCTGGCAGCCCTTGCGATCTCCCCCTCCGAGGCCTCGAGGTTTCCGAAGGCGATATTCTCCCTGATGCTCGTGGAGAAGAGAAAGGTGTCCTGGGGGACATAGCCGATGCTCCCCCTCAGGGTTCTGAGGGGAATAGCGTGAATCTCATGGTCATCCAGGAAGAGATGACCGTTGGGCGGGCTGAAGAGCCGGGCAATGAGGTTACAGAGGGTGGTCTTTCCCGTTCCCGTCCTTCCGACGATGGCCACAAATTCCCCCGGGTTCGCCTCGAAGGTGATGCCCTTGAGAGCGGGCGGCAGTCCGCCACCGTAGGAAAAGGTGAGGTCTCGAAACTCAATCCTCCCCCCCAGTGTGGAGAGGGAGCGTACGGATAGCAAGTCGGCGATCTTGGGCTGGGTGTTCAGGATCTTGTTGATTCGACCCATGGAAGCAGATCCCCTCTGGATGAGGTTGATCACCCACCCCAGGGCCATCATGGGCCAGGTGAGGATGCCCAGATAGGTCATGAAGGCGACGAACCCGCCCGCCGTAATGGCGCCCTCTATTGTCTCCCTCCCCCCGAGCCACAGCACGATGACCGTTCCCAGGTTTGCCAGGAGCATGATCAGGGGAAAGAACATTCCCCACACCTTGATGAGGCGGAGGTTTTTCCTCACGTACTCCTCGCCAATCCGCCCCAACCTTGCCTTCTCCTTCTCCTCCTGGACAAAGGCCTTGACTACCCTTATGCCCGCCAGGCTTTCCCTCACCCGTTCGGTGAGCCTGGAGAAAGAGGCCTGAACATCCTCAAATCTCGAGTGAACAAGGCTGCTGAAACGGATGGTCACCAGGGCGATAATAGGCATGGGAATGATGGCGAACAACGTTAGCCTTGGATCGATCAAGATCATGAATACGATAGAGGAGGCTCCCAATACCAGGGTGTCGGTAATGGCCACAAGCCCCATCCCCACCGCCATTCGTACGGCATCAATATCGTTGGTGGCGTGGGCCATGAGGTCTCCCGTCTTGGTCTCCTGGAAGAAGCCCAGCGATAGCGTTTGAAGGTGGGAGAAGAACCGGTTTCGCAAGGCCTCCTCAATCCTCCTGGACGTCCCCAGAATCAGGTATCTCCAGAAGTAACGGAAAAACCCGATGAGCAGGGCAATCCCGGCTATGTAGAGGCCATACCTGATCAGATCGGCCTGCACAACTCCCCCTCTGGTGAGATCATCAATGGCCCATCTGATGACTTGAGGTATGATGAGTTGGAGGCCATCAACCACCAGGAGGGTAGCCAGTCCCATTATCAGGTGCCACCTGTGTTGGACGAAATAGTCCTTCAGCGTCCTGAAATTCCCCATGAAAGAGGCCCTTGGCATATCCGGCGCTCGTTGTTTCTAAAATGTTTAGCACACTTGCGCGACGACTTAAAGGCAGAAGGGCAACTATTCTATCTTTCCTTGTCTCGGTCGAAACCAATTTCCCGGGCTCTGGAGCAGAAGCGAACACCGTTGTCCATGAGCGTAATCTGCCGGAAGAGCTTGGCAAAGAAACTCCCCGCTCCACTCTGCCCTCCCTCTTCGCCCTTAATTCTTAATTTCTCATTCTCCACTCAGCTAACCCTCCTACCTCTAGCCTCTACCCTCCAACCTTTATGCCCTGACCTGCTGAGGGATGACAGACCCCGAGCCACTGGCCGATTGCCGAAATCCCCCCGATTTTGATAAAATAATGAGTACCATGATGAAGAGATTTCTCCATCGTCTCCCCTTGTTCTTGGCCATCCTTCTCCTCTCCGGATGTGCCTATGTCATCTCCAGGGAGGTGAGAAGGGAGGTAACCAAGGATCTGGAGCTCAGGGAAGTGGTCAGGGATCCCGACGCCTATAGGGGAAAGGTAGTCCTCTGGGGCGGGGTGGTTATCGAATCCAAGAACCTTAAGGAAGGTACGCAGATCATCGTTCTGCAGAAGGACCTGGGCACATGGGGAAGGCCCAAGGAAACGGATAAGAGCCAGGGGAGGTTCATCGTTCTCTTTCCCGGCTACCTCGATACGGCCATATACCGAAAGGACAGGGAGATCACCGTAGCCGGGGAAATCATCGGGCAGAGGATAATGCCCATAGACCAGATCGAGTATACCTATCCCATCCTCTCGCCCAGGGAGATCCATCTATGGAAAGAGCTCAGGAAAGCCGAATATCCCTACTACCCCTACCCCTGGTGGTGGGATTACCCCTACGGGCCTTATCCCTGGTATCCCTACCGTCATCGTCCCTGGTATTGGTATTACTGACGGTGAGGATTTTTCCCCGATAGTCCGACACATCAAGCCGTGGCCCCGATGATGCGGTCCCTTTTCACGGTCATATTCGCCAAACGGATGGGGTCAAGCAAGGGGGCCCTATTGTCCAAATCCCCGGAGGGACATTGGCGAAACGGGACTTTGGCAACGATTCCCGGAGTTGAGGGGAAGACTTCAAGAGTACGGGAAAATGGCTGGCGAACCAACTTCCAACGAGGTTGAGAAAGAGGGATGGATTTCTCCCTCAAGCCGAGGAAATTCGAATCACCACGAAATTTCGCACTCCCCCGGGCGTCTGAACGCTCACCTCGTCGTCCACCTTCTTCCTCATGAGGGCGAGGCCCACGGGGGAACTGGACGAAATCTTGCCCTGTTTCACGTCCGATTCATCGGGGCCCACCAGCTGGTATTGAACCCGTTCCCCGGTATCCAGATTTTCCAGAAGCACCACGGACCCGAATACCACCCTGTCAGTTGATAAGTTACCGATGTCAATGATTTCCGAACGGGTCAGCCTCGATTCGATATCGTGGATTTTTCGCTCGACAAAGGCCTGCCTTTCCTTTGCCGCTTCGTATTCGGCGTTCTCGGTCAGGTCTCCATGGGCGCGGGCCTCCTCGACGGCCTTCGTCGCCTGGACCCGATCCTCCCTTTTGAGGCGGCTCAATTCCCTCATCAATTCTCTATAGCCCTGTCTGGTAATCGGAACCTTTTTCATTCCCTCTCCCTGGCCAATTATAAGGCATCTAATGCATGCTCATCCAAAAGTCAAACGGAAACAGCATGAAGTTCCACGAGTGAGTGGAGAAAGCCGTCGTCCTCCCGTCTTCATATGATCAGTGTCTGACAGATCTCTTGGGAACAGGCCGACGACTCCAGCCTCTCTTCCCTCCCCTCCTTTTTCACGAGGACCCCAATGGGCTTATCATTGGGAGCATCGCTGTAACGCACACAGAGGGAAGCGGCGATCTCGATGGATGAATCTGAAGAACCGCGGGGAATCAGTGCGATGGGCCCCGGATAATCCATCACCCTGATGATCACATCTCCCTCTTGCACCAGCTCCAGGATTCGTTCATTCTCCTCCTTGTGTCTTCCAATGATAACCTTCGTCGATTCATCCAGCCGAAAGTGGCGCCCCACACGGAGGAGATCGATATCCCGGATTTGAACCTCGTCCTGGTGGGCGAGGAGATCCCGTAATCGTCTGGAAAAACCCGGGTCGGTGAGCACACATCCCCCTGCAGGGTCGGGAAAATCACCTATCCCGTATCGTTTTGCTAGTTCCAATTGGCTTTTCCGGGAACGCCCGCGGATATCCAGGAGCTTGCCCCGATCGACTTTACCCTCCCTCTCCGGAATGGTTTCGGGGAGGAGCTTGGCACTCAGGGGACGGAGAATGAGCCCTTCATAGCCGGAATCCCGGGCGACCATCCCAAGGACCTGCTTATTCTGGGACATGGGACGTTGTCCCAACACCTCCCCCGTAAATATGAAATCGAAGTCCTCCCTCTCAAGGAGCTGCCCGGCTCGCCTCAGCATCAAGATGTGGCAGTCGATACAGGGGTTCATGTTCCTTCCGTATCCGTACCGCGGATTTCGCACCAGCTGAAGGTGCTCCTCGGAAATATCCATGATCCGCAGGGAAACCCGCAACTGGGCCGCCGCCCTCTGGGCTTTCTGGGAATCGAAAAAAGGGGTTCGAAAGGAGATTGCCAGGAGTTCAATCCCTTGGTCCTGTAACAAACGTGTAGCCAGTATGCTATCCAAACCGCCCGAGAGGAGACCTACAGCCTTGACCACGTTCGTCCATCCTTTCCCAAATGGGACTATGCAGCGGAGGTAAGCAATACAATAGAGGGAAGGATTGAAAAAATCAAGCAGATCGGGTTTTTCAGTGCTGGTTCGCGGAAGAGATTTGATTTTTCCCCTCTTTTTCTATTACATTTTATGTTGTGACCGATAAATCGAGTTTAGAGGGGGACAAACGATGGGGCAAGGCGTAAGGGACGCATCTGAACGGGTGGTGATTACTGGGGTGGGACCCGTCTCTCCCGTGGGTATCGGAAAGGAACCTTACTGGGACTCACTTTTGACGGGACGGTCGGGGGCCAAGCGAATCGATTTCCCCGGTTGCGACATGGACCAGTACAAGACGAAAATCGCAGCTCCAATAGAGGATTTCAACCTCTCCGACTACGTGATCGAGACGAAAAAGTCCAAATATTTGGGCAGGACTTCCCAATTCGCCATCGCCGGCACGATGTTGGCCCTCGAGGACGCCGATCTTGAGGTGCAACTGAACGAGGAGAGGCCCAAAGAGGGACAGTATCACATAGCGGATTTGGATTCCTTCAAGACGGGGGCCATTTTGGGTATCGGTGTTGAAAACATGGATCTCATGGAGACGTATCACCGTAATTTCCTCGAACATCGGGGCCCGAAGCGGATATCCCCCTTTGGATTGCCCCACATTTACATGAGCTCCATCGCCTCCAATGTGGCGGATCGAATGAGCATTCGTGGATCTACCTATACCGTCTCATCGGCCTGTGCTTCGGGCACGCACGCCATTATCAATGCCTATCGCCAGATCGTGGAGGGAGCCGAGGATGTCATCGTCACGGGAGGGGTGGATGCCTGTATCACCCCCTATGTCTTTGGCGGATTCGTCGCGCTCAGGGCTATGTCTACTCGAAATGAGGATCCCCAAAAGGCCAGCCGCCCCTTCGATGCGCAACGGGATGGGTTTGTCATGGCAGAGGCGGCAGGAATCCTGGTTTTGGAGAGGTTGGAACACGCCCTTGCGAGAAATGCCTCCATCTATGCCGAGCTCATCGGGTATGGGATGACGGCTGATGCCTACCACATCACGGAACCCGAGCCCCAAGGCACTTCCCTCACAAGGGCAATCAAGCTTGCCTTGGAAAGCGCTGGCGTAAGCCCGACGGAGATAGGCTATATCAACCCCCACGGGACATCGACACGGCTGAACGATGCAGTGGAGACGCTGGCGATAAAGGAGGCGATGGGGAAATCGGCCTACCGTATCCCCATCAGTTCAACCAAATCGATTACCGGCCATTGCATGGGAGCAGCGGGTGGAGTAGAAGCCATAACAACAGCCCTCACTATCCAACGGGGAACGATCCACCCAACCATCAATTACGAATTTCCAGACCCTGAGTGCGATCTGGACTACGTCCCCAACGAGCCACGGAAGGTCGAGGTAAGAACCGCCATGTCCATCTCGGCCGGATTTGGGGGGGTCAATAGTGTCATTGTCATGAGGCAGTTTGAGGGCCTTTGACCCTCGAATAGCTAGGACTACGGGGGAAGGGTCGGATGGAGGCCGGCCCGGCGTCACAATCGTATGTTGTATTCCTCGATTCTAAACAGACCCCCGGGGTGATTGAAGAGGAGTTTCAGGATCTGCTTTACATCCTTCCCCTTATATTTGCAGAGTGCCCAGATCTTGTACAAGGTGAAGGTGTTAAGGCCGACAACCCGGGTGGGTTCCATTCTCATGAGGGCTTCCTTGGAGAAATCCTCGAGCTTCTCCCTCTCAGCCAGGGAAATACTGTGATGGGTATTGGCGATAACGATGGTCTTTTCGCCGTTCTGCTTTTCCCGCTCAAACTCCAGGGCCTGATTTAATTTGCTATTATCCGCCGCTACCTCGAGGGCCGACCCGATGACTTGCATGCCAAAGCTCATATGGCTCCCTGGGACTTTAATGATTCGGTCGATGTTCGGATACTTGGGCGTCTTGGTCACCTGAAGGCCCAAGTCCCTCAGGACTGAGTGCACCGCATCGACCAGCATCAACTCGTTCTTGCCCCAGAGGATATACTTCACCGTATCAAAATGATCGGGTTTCTTCTCGGACCCGTCGGGTTCCTCCTCGGGTGATTCCTTCTCCGCCTCACCCGTTGTGAGCCTCTGTTCCAGCTTGGTTACGAAATACATGGCCAATAGACATGCCAAGGGGACATAGAGTGTGGCCATGCCCGAATATTTCAGCGCACCGTAGACGCCGAAGATGGCCAACAATAGTTGAAAGAGGAGAAGCGTGTACATAGGCCCTTCCCGCAAAACTCCGTCCTCTTTCGAGCAAATTTCGTGCCAATTTAAGGCTACAAAGGGGAAAACCGGCGAGAGCATTTCATAACGAAATCAAGAAATTATGGGCACCTCGCCCAGTTACCGGAAACCCCCTATGGGGAAACTGGCGCCATCGTATGAAAAAAGTTACCACCTTTCCCCTCCTTTCCATCTCCATACCATCATGGAGCGGGAAGGCATCGAAAATGACGGGAACCCAGTGCCCGTTTCCCGCTCTCTCCTTCAATGAGGTCAGGGAGTAACGAGACGAGAGCTGTAAAAAGAGTCCATTGACAAGCCGATGGTTCCCTCCTAAAATACAACTGCGAGATGAAAATAACCCACCTCTATATCAGCAGAGAAGTCCTCACCTACTTCCTTGTCGCCGTCCTCATTTTCAGCGTTGTCTTCCTGATGGGGAAAACACTGAAGCTAACCGAGCTTTTGGTCAATAAAGGAGTCAGCCTGTTCGATATCAGCAAGCTCCTCATGTACTTCCTTCCCTCATCCCTTATCTTCATGGTCCCCATCGCCTTGCTGTTAGGGGTGCTCATCACGTTCGTTAGGCTTTCCAGCGATAATGAAATCGTGGCCTTCAAGGCGTCCGGGGTCAGCCTCTACCAACTCACCCCCCCGGTCCTCTTTCTGTCGGTAATGGCGTATCTGCTCACCACCTTCCTCGTGATCTACGCCCTGCCGTGGGGCAACAAGGGATTCAAATACGTCCTTTATGGAATTGCAAAGACGAAGGCATATACCGCCTTGAAGGAAAGGGTCTTCAACGATAGCTTCGACGGTATTGTCATCTACGTGGACAAAACCCCCCTCAGGGGGAAGAAACTGGAGAGGATCTTCATCCATACCGAGGATAAGGGGGAAGAAGAAGGGGGGAGCAAAACCATTTTGGCCAGAGAGGGCTATGTGGCCACAAACCCGGATTCCCATGAGATTATTCTCCATTTGGTTGGCGTAACCGGAGACCAGGTATCCAAGGAGGGCGAATCCTACGCAAGGGTCGAATCGGAGGCCCTGGTTCAAAGGCTCAGCTTCGAGGGGAACCTCTCCAGGATTAGGGGATTTCGGGCTCGAGATTGGGAGATGTCCATCAGTGAACTGAAGAAGAAGATCAAAATCAAGAAACTCCTCCACCAGGATTATACCGAACAGCTTCTGGAAATCTACAGGAAGTTTTCCATTCCCTTCGCCTGCATCGCCTTCGGTTTGATGGGCATCCCCCTGGGGATTCAGCCCACGCGATCGGGTAAATCCTACGGATTCATCTTGGGCATGCTCGTTGTCCTGGGGTACTATATACTCCTCACCTCGGCCGAGACCCTTGCATACGATAGGACCCTTCCTCCGTTGCTTGCCACCTGGGCTCCCAACTTTGTTTTCATCGCCATGGCAATCTATCTCCTCATCAAAACCGCAAAAGAATCGCCCGTCGCAATCCTCCGCTGGCTTGGCGCAATCGTGGAATCCGTCGCCCTGAAGGTCAAAAACCTCTCAGGAACCGTTTGAAGATGCGGGAAGACTTGGCGACAAAAATGAGGAAATTTCTCCTGGCTTGCCTTTCCGGTTTGCTCCTCTTTCTCATCTTTCCCACCTGCAATATGGAAATTCTTGCCTGGGTTTCCCTCGTCCCGCTGCTCTTTGCCATCCATGGGGAGAGCCCTCTGACCGGTTTCTATCTCGGCTTCACCACGGGCTTTATCTCTTTTCTGGGCATCCTCTACTGGGTTATCGTGGCCGTCAACACCTACGGGGGAATCCACTTCATCCCCAGTGGCCTTATCCTTATGCTTCTCGTTGTGTACTTAAGCCTCTATGTGGCGCTATTTGCCTTTTTGCTTAATTACACACGGCGTCGAGTCCAGTGGGACATGGTGGTAGTGGCCCCCCTCCTCTGGGTTGCCCTTGAATACGTCCGTTCCTTTTTCCTGACGGGATTTCCGTGGGCAACCCTCGGCTATTCCCAATATCTGAACCTCCCCTTCATCCAGGTTGCCGACATAACAGGGGTCTATGGCATCTCATTCCTTATCCTCCTGGTCAACTCGGCGGTCTACGACGTTATTTCCATCACAGTGCGCAGACGAAGAACTCCCCTGCGGGAAGGCATCGTCGTCTTGGCCACGCTCTTCGTGGTCTTCGGATACGGCGTTACCAAGATCAAAAAGGTGGAGAACATCTCCTCCCAGCAATCAAAAATCACAATCGGACTGGCCCAGGGAAATATCGACCAGAGTATCAAGTGGACCCCGGCCTATCAGGAGGAAACCCTTCGGATCTACCAAAACCTCAGCCTTTCCCTGGCCCGAGAGCAACCGTCACTCATCATCTGGCCCGAGACGGCGACCCCCTTTTTCTTCCAGTCCGAGGAGAGATATCGCCCCCGGTTACTGGGGGTTGCCCAAGAGACCGGCGCCCATCTGCTTTTCGGAAGCCCCTCGTACGATTGGGAAGAGGAAAAGATGGAGTACTACAACAGCGCCTACCTCCTTTCCCCACGCGGGGAGGTCATCGGGAGATACCACAAGATTCACCTCGTTCCCTTCGGGGAGTATGTTCCCCTGTCCAATCTCCTCTTCTTCCTGGGAAGCCTCAGCGCGGTGGGAAACCTTTCCCCGGGCAAAGTCATCCGGAACCTCCCTTTCCCACAAGGAGATTTCGGTGTCCTGATCTGTTTCGAGATCATCTTTCCCAATCTCTGCCGAAAGTTCGTCAAGAGGGGAGCCCAATTCCTGGTGACCATTACCAATGATGCCTGGTTTGGACGGACCTCTGCCCCCCATCAGCACCTATCCATGGCGACCTTTAGGGCCATCGAGAATCGGGTGTCCATCGCCAGGGCGGCAAATACCGGGATAAGCGCCTTTATTGACGCCAAGGGGGAGATTCGAAAGAGGAGCGGCCTCTTCGTCGAGCAAACCCTGGTCGGTCAGATCAGCCCGAAATTGGAGGAAACCTTTTACACGCGCTACGGGGACGTCTTCGCAATGATCTCATCGGGCTTGGCCTTGCTCTTGGTCATTGTGGCCTATTTGAAGCGGATACTGATCGTGTTCTAATCCTCGGGGATGTATTGGATGGTAGCGTCCGGATAGACGGCAACCCTTACTCCCTTCTCTCCCCTGGCTTCCAATATTCCCAGGACATCATCCCACTTCCTCGCCCACATAATTGACGCCGGAGGGGCGAAGTAATCCCCGCCCGCCGTATCGCCATAGGGAGAAAAGATGATAAACCGATCTACCCCCGGGGGCAGGGATGGCTGAACCGAAAGAGGTGCCCCCTTATGGATTCTGCCGAAGTTTCCGAATAAGTAATGGGTGACCTGCCCCTCGGGGGTGTTGGCGATGAGGACTACATCGCCTCCCCCATCCTTGATGGTCCGGGCAGCCATTTCAATCCCGATCATGGCCTCGTTGGCCTTGCAATAGTTGTTGATGACCACCACGTCCGCCTCTGGGGAGGGCAGGGTAGCGTATGCGGTCTGAGCAAGTCTCACCCCTTCGACGTGCTCCAAAATCGGGTCCCCCACGAACAAGCCAATGGTCTCCCCCTTGCCGTTGACCACTACATCGACCTTTATGTCAAGGCCCGCCATCCGTGTTGCCTCCTCGATATCCGCCCGAAATACGTTTCCCTCGAATTTGCCGAGGCCCCACAGGTCCCGGGGGGCGTTCAACAGGGTAGCATGATTGAAGGAGATGGCCTCCATGCTGGCCACCCCTGGCAGGATGATCTTCCCCCCACCCCCATATCCGCTGAACCCGTGCGGGCAGATACACCCAATGCCGACTTTCAGGTCACAGGCCATCACCTCGCTGTTGACGGCCACAGGAGTGCCAAGTCGGGTCTTCCCGAGAAAGGTACAATTGCCGAAGGGGTTGTGGTTGTATACCGGGAAGCGTTCGGGAATCTCCTCGCCCAGCTTCTTTCGAAAATCGACGTTGGTATGGGCGCCGTGGGCCCCCAGGGCCGCGATAAACCGAATCTGTCCATCCTCAATCCCCGCCTCCTCCAATTCCTCGAGGATGAAGGGGACAATCTCCGCTGCTCGTGTTGGTCGAGAGAGGTCATCGAAGAGGATGGCGACCTCCCGTCGTCCCTTGGCCATCTCCCTCATGGAACTCGAACCGATGGGTCTGGCGAAGGCCTTCCTCATCTCCCTCTCAGATAATTTGGGCCGGTTGTGCCCCTTCATGTGGCAGAGGGTGACTTCCCACGACTTTGGAAATGACAACTCCAACTCGGAGTCCTCATACCATAGGAGCTGCGGCACCTTGAACGATTGCATGTTCATTGTTGCTTCTCCTTTTCGGGCCATGATTATGGTGGACCTTGCTGGGTGATTCCATAGCCTCTTGTACCGCTCCCCTATCCTCCTCGTCAAGGCCCCATTATAAAGGTAACCGTCAAGGTTTTAAAGCCTGGGGTTTCCTGACTTTTTGGGGGAAGGGGGTTGTGCACGAGCAAAATTCAGACACCTGGGAATTCGGAAAAGGAGCTCTGAGCGAATTGCGGTTCTGCGGTGCTGCAGTGCTGCAGTGTTGCAGTCATACAAGGAATAAATCCTAAATCCGAAACACTAAATACTAAACAATATCTAAATCCAAATATCTAAATCCTAAGGGTTTTGGTCATTTGATCATTAGTGCTTTGTATTTGTTTAGGGTTTAGAAATGAGGATTTGGTACTTGCCCGGTACAGCGAACGATAGAATGGTCAAAAATTATTTTTGGTGAGCGGAATGGGATTTGGGCAACAGCCCTTGAGCGGCGAGGAGCGACTTTTCCGGGGA
>SMTZ1_10002159_pt1 | contig 22230 bp, 12 predicted proteins | sample DeeMarSWOR136_30_FD_25667 | JGI IMG/M metagenome (IMG submission 25667) | reverse complement strand
CTCAGCGATGAGGCGAGGCGGATCCACCAGATCGGGATCCAGTTCATAGAGCGCATCACCCAAGAAGGCCAGGGCCGTAAACAAGCGGCCGTCATCAGAGAACGTGATGGGATTCACACCGAGCGCCACAAATTGTTTGGTAATGATCCCATCCGGCGTACGCCGGCCCACCTCACCGGTGAGGATATCCGTCCAGTAAAGCGAACCATCCGGTCCAAAAGTGAGATCATCCGGTGAATGAACCTCCGTTGTAATTCGGTCGAGTATCTCGCCGGTCTCTATGTCCATACCGACGATCTCCGGGCCGAGGCCACATGCAATGTATAACGTATCGTGGCTGTCGAAAAAGATCCCGTTTGCCGCATGGAGTTGTGAACCCTGTACAAGTACCTCCGGTTCAGCCACAACAAGAGGCGGAAATGTGCACGCCTCCACAGTTGGAACAGAGCTGTGCGGCGGGTAGCCAGTCGATCCTCCAATGGTATATATCTCGTCATTCATTGCACTGGTTGAAAAGAACCACCTGGGCGTGGGCATGTCAGCTTTAGTTGTCCAGGTGTCCGATATCGGATCGTATACTTCCACAGTTTTCACAACTGGACCTGACATGCCGGATCCACCTCCGAGCGCATAGATTTTCCCATCCACCACGACGGTGCATAAAGATGCTCTTGCCGTTGGCATATTGGCTTTCCTTGTCCATTTGTTCGTGGCCGGGTCGTATTCTTCTACAGTCCGAAGAGTACTACCACGAAGTCCTCCGATCGCATAGATCTTGCCGTTTACCGCACTGACGGAAACTGTCCACCTTGGCGTAAGCATATTAGCCTTTCGTGTCCAGGTATCTGTTGCCGGATCGTACACTTCTACAATGGAAAGTGTATGCATCGCAGGAGCTGTGATACCACCGACGGCGTAGATCTTCCCATCAACCTCGCAAGTGCTAAAGAAAGTTCTTTTGGTTGGCATGTCAGCCTTCCTCGTCCAGGTATCCGTCGCCGGATCATATTCTTCTACCTCAAAACACGAAACTTCCTTGCGTACGTCACCGCCGATGACATAGATCCTCCCATTGACCACACTCGCAGCATGGCCGAGTCTTCCGGTGGGCATGTCGGCTTTCCTCGTCCAAGTGTTCATCATAGGATCGTATTCTTCGACAATCTGAGAATGCGGCCCCTCAATGCTGTATCCACCTCCGATGGCATAGATCTTCCCGTCCACGACACTAGTGGAAAGACCCAACCTCCTCGTGGGCATATTGGCTTTCGCAGTCCAGGTGCCTTCTGCTGCATAGTTGGAAGTCACCCCCAAAAGCCCAATCACCATAATAACTTTGTAAATACTTCGTGCATTCATTTTTGACATCCTTCCTGGTTTGCGATAGAATCATTGTATCCTATTTCCGAGCGGGCAAACCAACCGCTTGGAACAGGTCCGGGCTGGTGAGCTTGTCGGCGAAATCAAGTGACTCACCAGCCCTTACAATTTCACAGTTCAGATCATTTCATATTGTTTTCTGTTTCGTTAACAGGTCCCAGATAACGATCCAACCAGCCAAGCACATCACCTCGAATCTGCTTGCTGAACAATCCTAATAAGCCATGTCCACCAGGATAGAGCTTGTGGCTCTTATCCTCATCGGGTGTGCCCAAGAGTTTAAACATCGGTATTTGAGAGGTCTCCACGGGATAGAAAAAATCCTCTTTGCCATTGACCATTAAGACAGGTGTTTTAACTCTCGGAGCGTGGTGGAGAGGATCGGCAGTGGTAGGCAGCTCCAGCCAAACATAAAATCCTCCCACGGCAAGAACGGCCGCCTTAAAACGATCTTCCACCGCCAACGCCAGAGGTCCAAACGTTGCTCCTCCACTCATGCCATAGTACGCAATCCTTCCTTTATCAATGTCATCTCGTGTCTCTAAATAGTCCATCGATCTTCGCAAGTCCTTTAATACTTGTATAATCAGGTCTCTGAATTTCAGCGGCGTCTGACGAGGATCAGGCCACGTCGTTAGTCGACGTTGGAACATGCCTTTATACACCGGAAATAACAATGCTCGACCACCCGTAATGATAAGCTCAGTGAAATCTCTGTCTGGCAAGCCTGTGAACGTGGGGATCTCTGACTTTCCGCCACCCGGCCAATAGACAACCACCTGATATGGCGGCTTAGCGGATCTTGGTATAAACAGGTATGCAATGACCTGTTCACCATCATAGGCTGCATCGAATGTGATCTTCTCTTTTCGCCAGAAGGGCGAACTGTCGTCAACGTTCTCGACCACGGCGTTTAATGGAGTACGGTCGTATTCAAATTGTCGCTTGATGATCTGGTACTCCTCATCGGAACACGGGATCTCGGTTGAATAATCCCTCACAGATTGTTGCCTTAAAGACGCAAAAAGCGCCTCTGATACTGATCCCTCTTTTTTCGGATATCGCACACATCGGAAGCCATTAACAGTAGACCGGTTCCACGGAGACTGGAAATCTCTGTAGATAAACATATATGTTTGTTCACCCCAGGCGCCACCGAGGATGTAGCGATGGCTGCCGGAATCATCGGTAGCGTTACAGCACCATTCCTTGACATTGCCGGCCATGTCATATAATCCCGTTTGACCCATACCTATATGACTGCCCACTGGTGCCGTCCCACTCATGGCAAAATTGCCATAAGGGGTAATGACTAAGGACTTCCAGAGACAAGCGGCGTGTTCCCAATGGTGGAGCGTCGGCAGGCTCTTGCCCGCAAACCTGGCATAAGCGGCCGCCTCGAACCAACTGACCCCGGAAACCGGGTGCTTACCCTGCCCCTGAGAGTACGTTCCTTCTTCCCAAGTGGACGGGCCGGACCGACCTGTGCTGTCGCAGAAATACGTTACGGCTTCTGACCAGCCCAGCTCACGATTGTCCTTGATGAACGTGAATCCTTTCCAGTATTTGGGATCGTCGTATCCACCCCGATCCACAAACGCCTTGAACTGCTCATTCGTAACTTCATATTTATCAATAAGATAGGCCGGCGCTTCGACGGTTGTCGTTTGATCGAAAGGAGAGGCGGATATCCTGCAAGTCCAGGCCTCAATCCATACCATTTCACCCGGACGGCCTTCCTCTCGCAGTCGGACATTAAACGAACTGTCCGTGACGCATTCATGCGTCGTGAATCCGGCCTTTTCAATCTTCCAGCGATGCATGCCTTGTGCAAGGGTGACATTTTCCAGTGGAGACCGTCCCAGATATTGCCAGGGTTCATCCATCGCGTCATAGTCCCGGTAGAAAATATCCGCCCCGGCAGGAGTCGTCGTAATGGAGCAGTCTATGCAGACGCGAGTCCATAGCTCGGTGAGTGATGGGTCGTCGGGGATATACTGCCTGGCCTTCCTGGCCAGAGAAAAAGCTGCACGATAATCTTGTTGCTCGATGAGCGAGATGATTTCCGGAAGTGCCACGTTTTGGGCCCACTGAGTGTTCCGGGCATTGATGCTTCGTCGATAAAGTAGCGCCGTGACGACAAGGCCGGCTGAAAGCACCGTCACTATGGCTGCGGTTATGATATGCGATCGGCGTCTCCGCCAGAACTTCTGTGCTCGATACACGAGGCTGGGTGAACGGGCAAGAATCGGCTCATTCTTCAGGTGCCGCTCAATATCTTCGACCAATTCGTGCACCGTCTCGTATCGCCGGGCTCGATCCTTCTCCAGGCACTTCATCACAATCCAATCCAGATCCCCTCGCACCGTTCCGGACAAGGTCTCGGGATTCGTCTGGCGGTAAAGGGCAATTTCTGTCCGTGATTCTTTCAACGTGTTTATTTTCGTCGAAGGCTTCGTCGGCTCTTGTTCACAGATGATCCTCTGCATCTCACTGAGGCCTACTTTGTGAAGCTCGTGCGCGTCGAAGGGTGTCATGCCGGTCAGAAGTTCGTACAGCAAGATGCCCAGGGAATAAACATCCGTACGTGTATCCACTTCCGCATCGCTCATCTCGGCCTGTTCGGGACTCATGTAGGCCGGCGTACCGACCATGTGGGCGTAACGCGTAAATAAAGTCTTTTCGGTAAGCCGTTGATTGATGGCCTTGGCAATGCCGAAATCGATGACCTTGGGCATGGGTTGGCCATCGTGAAGCGTCACCATAATATTGGATGGTTTAATATCGCGATGAATAATGCCTTTCTGATGAGCATGATGGATAGCGTTACAGACTAAAGTGGCTAACTTCAGCCGTTCATTCACACGAATTCTGTTTTTATCACAATATTCAGTAATCGAAACGCCCGTGACCAATTCCATCACAAAGTAAGGCCGTCCTGTTTCCGTGGAACCCGCGTCGAGGACCTTTGCAATATTAGGATGATCCATCATTGCCAATGCCTGACGTTCAGCCTCAAAGCGAGTAATGACTTGCCGGGTATCCATCCCTAACTTAATAATCTTCAAGGCGACTTTACGACGAATGGGCCTTTCCTGCTCAGCCATGTAGACAACAGCCATACCCCCTTCACCGATCTTCTCAAGAAGCTTATACCTGCCAATGACAGTACCAGGACGCTCTGACAGTGAGGATTCGAACAGCGTCATCTCTTCGCCAACAGGATGGGGAGGCAAGAAGTCCGCCTGCTCGTGCGCACGCAGTAGTGCACTGACCCGCTCGATCAAATCACTATTGTCTCCACAAGCATTGCGAATATAAGCTGCTCTCTCGTCAGATGACCCGATTTCAATCGCTTTATCAAAGATTTCTCTCTCGTATTCACTAGCCGTAAACATGGCCACAAATCCTCTTTATTGTGTTGTTTCTTCCGTCTATTTAATCATGCGACGTGAAAAACACTTTTGGGCCAAATTTTTCGATTTTTTCTATAAGAAAAGTCCTAACAGTGTGAAATCCTCCTAATCAGGCCATGTGGATACCCCTGTCGAGCTTGAGTTGACGTCGGATTAATCGTTTTTGTTCTCATCTGAATTCTGAAGCATTCGTTGGATTTCTTCGTGGAGCCAGGCGCGTGCATAGGCCCAGGTCCTCTTAGCCGTACGTTCGGGTATGCCAAGGATTTGAGCTGCTTGATTGTTCGGAAATCCCGCGAAGAAACGGAGCTGGATCAACTTGGCTCCCATTGGATCGATTTGCATGAGTTTCTCTAACGCTTCGTTGACAAGTAGAATTGTTTCATCATTGGTCGATAAGGCGACGTCGAGTTTGGCAATATCCAGCCTATTCAAACCACCACCGTGCTTTTCACGCTTCTTCCGACGGGCGTTTTCTACAAGAATTCGCCGCATGGCCTCCGCAGCAGCAGCAAAAAAGTGGTTGCGGCTATCCCACTGCTGTGTCTCTGCACCGACAAGGCGGAGATAAGCTTCGTGAACGAGGGCTGTAGCTTGAAGCGTCTGACCTGGCTTCTCTTGAGCCATCTTCTGAGATGCAAGCAGACGAAGTTCCTCATAGACCAGAGGGAGCAATTCATCCGCAGCCTTAGCATCGCCCTGTTCGATTGCGTTCAGAATGCGTGTGACATCTGTCATGATTCTTCTCGGATCTGGACATTATAACATAGCTATGTTATTGTACCTAGAATCAACCGATGACTCAAATGCTACCCTACTCTCTTTTCTCACTTCGCGTTATTTCATGGCCAATCTGACCCGACAAATAGAGCATATTCTGTACTTTTTCCATGTTCCTGACGAAAAAGGCTGACAACACTCTCGAGCTGTCAGCCCTTTCATTTTGTGTCGTGGAGTTTTGTGGCTATGGGCTCACTGCTCGGTTATAGATTCGAATATCATCGATCAAGCCGGACCAAAATGTTCCCTCTGCTAAGTCCGTTCCACAACCGATGTTCAGGCCTCCATCAAAGCTACCTAATCCGTGTTGTGCGTCTTGAGCTACGAGGATGTCGTCTACGTAGAGTGACCTATACAATCCATCCCATACGAATCCAATGCGATGCCATGCGCCATCGGTAATCATTGCCTCAGATTCCAAGGGAATCCCGTCCCGTCCCGACTCGCGTAAATCCGTCATCAGACAACCTAATGTTGGGTCTACGCTAAGCCAGTTTATTCCATCTAATTGGGAAATTACAACTTGACCCAGCGCGCCACCTTGAATCCAAGCTAAAACACTGAAGGGCCCATCTGCAGGATTCAATCCATCCTGGGCAAAAGCACAATCATCGATACCGTCCAACGCCAGCGCACCACTGACTTTGCCACCCTCTGGCAACCACACAGGCTCACCGATAACAGAAGCATCGTTCACACCAGCGCTGTCATAGGCAACATCTCCTTCTGTTTCGTCCAGCGCCCAGTGTGCTATCAACGTAGGATCGTCAATAGGTTGCTCCCAGTAGCTGATGAGAATTTCAAGGTCCAAAACGTCCACAACGCCATCACCAAAAGGCGGCGGCGCAATATCAACAATCGGATCGTCCTGGCCCCAGGACTCTATCAGTTTCAGGAGATCTTTAATGTTTATGATGCCGTCACCGTTGAAATCAGGCTGGGAGGCAGTAAGTCCAGTGTCGTATTCTTCCACTGTTGAAACAGCCCCTTGATCGTATCCTCTCTCCCCCCCAATGGCATAGATCTTCCCATTCACCACGCTGCTGGAAAGAAACCACCTTGCGGTTAGCATGTCCGCTTTCTTTGTCCAGGTGTCTGTCGCCGAGTCGTACTCATGTACTGTTGAAGAAACTGGTCCAAATCCACCCGTTGCGCCTCCAATGGCATATATTTTTCCATTCACCGCACTGGTGGAAGCCAGCTTCCCTGCAGTTGGCATGTTTGCTTTCCGGGTCCAGGTATCGGTCGCCGGGTCATATTCCTCGACGGTTGAAAGAGCGTTATGCCACCCCCCTCCAATGGCATATATCTTGCCGTTGACCACGCTGGTGGAAAGACAAGCCCTTGCCGTTGGCATGGTTGCTTTCCTTGTCCAAGTGTCCATGGCCGGATCATACTCTTCTACTGTGCGAAGGGCTGTACTAGAGGGTGACGCTCCTCCGATCGCATATATCTTGCCATTCACTGCACAGGCGGAAAGAAAGGCACTTGCCGATGGCATGTCGGCTTTGTTGATCCAGGTGTCTGTGGCCGGATCATACTCGAGCACGGTCGAAACTGCTACCTACGGAGCCGTTCCACCTCCAATGATATAAATCTTCCCATTCACCACTGCGGCAGAATGCATGTAGCTTACGTCTGGCATATCGGCTTTCCGGGTCCATGTATCGGTCGCTGGATCATACTCTTCTACTGCTGCAAGAGCTCTTAGATATAGGCTTCTACTACCACCGATGGCATAAATCTTGCCGTTCACTACACTGGTGGAAAGGCTCAACCTTGCCGTCGGCATATCAGCCTTTCTCATCCATGTCCCCTCTTCCGCCACACTCATAGAAGCTGCGCTCAATAACCCAGCTGCCAACACTACTTTGAGAATGCTTCGTCTATTCATTTTTGACATCCTTCCTGGCTTGCGGTAAAATGATTTTATCCTATTTCCGAGCGGGCAAACCAACCGCACGGAGCGGGCTTGGGCTGGTGAGCTTGATGGCTAAATCAGATAACTCACCAGCCTTTCCAGTTTCAAAATCCAAATCACTTCGCTGTGTTGTCAATCCCGTTAACGGGTCCGAGATAGCGATTGAACCACGTGACAAGATCTTTCTCGATCTGTGCGTGGAATAAGCTGTACACGGCATGGCCACCCGGATAGATCTTATGTTCTTTGTGTTCATCCGGAGTGCCCAACAATTCGTACATCGGTATCTGAGAGGTCTTTAATGGTAGAAGGAAGTCTTCTCTACCATTGATCATCAAAATCGGAGCTCTGACCCTTTGAGCATAAAGTACTGCATCGAAGGAGCGAGGCAGTTCGATAGAAGCAAATCCACCGACCACGAAAACACCCGTTTTCAAACGGTCTTCGACTGCAAGCATAATGGGTCCAACAAGGGCTCCCCAACTTAGCCCACAGTAGCCGATCTTCTCGCTATCAATATCACTTCGAGTCTCCAAATAATCAATACATCGGCTCAGGTCTTTTGCCATCTTTATCGTCCAATCTCTATAAGCCAGCGGTGTTTGAACGACACTCGACATGCTCCACACACGACCGCGCGCCGCCGGCCTTTCGTAGGTCCCTTTGTAGATAGGGTACACCAAGGCCCGGCCCGTTCTTATGATGTATCCGGTAAAGTGCCTGGGCGGCAAGCCTTTAAACGACGTTTCGTAGACTGCCTCCCCGGCTGGGAAATAGATGATGGTCTGGTAAGGTGGTTCCGCAGCTCTGGGTAGGTATAGATGCGCAATCACACGTTCACCACCGTAAGCTGCATCCAAAGTGATTTTTTCTTTTTTCCAGAACAGCGCGCTGTCATTCACATCCTCAATACGCGCGTTCAAGCTCAATCGATCATATTTATACTGGGCCTTCAAAGCTTCAAACTCTTCGTCAGTGAATGGCACCAACTTTGAAAAATCCCTGGGTTGGTCTTGCTCCAGAGGTCTAAGGAGTGCATTTGGGATCAATTCTTCCGGTTGTGGATACTGAACACACCGAAAACCATTCAGGGCCGATCGGTCCCATGGCGACCGACAATCTTTTGCAGTAAACATGTAGGTTGGTTCGCTCCAGCCTCCGCCAAGGATGTAGCGGAGATGACCTGAATCATCGGTCGCATTGAAACACCATTCCTTGACATTGCCGGCCATGTCATACAATCCCGTATGCCCCATGCCCGACTGGTTTCCAACAGGGGAGATTCCGCTCACAGCAAAGTTACTATAAGGGACAATGACTAAGGACTCCCAGATGCAAGCCGCTTGTTGCCAATGATAGACGGTGGGTAGACTCTTACCGGCGAATCTAGCGTAGGCGATTGCCTCGAACCAACTGACGCCGGAAACCGGATGTCTTCCTTGACCTTCGGAATAAGTTCCTCCTTCCCACGTGGCTGGACCGGGATGGCCCGTTTTATCGACGAATTCGCTGATGGCCTGTTCCCATGAGATTCTCCGACCTTCCTTCAGAAACTCGGATTCTCTCCAATACTTTCTATTTTCATATCCGCCCTGATCTACAAACTGCTTGTACTGCTTATTCGTGACTTCGTATTTGTCAATGAGATAGGACGGAACTTCGACTGTTATCGTTTGGTCGGAAGAAGAGGGTATCTCACACTTCCAAGCCTCAATCCATGCCATCTCGCTCAGTAGACCTTCTTTTTGTAACTGAATATCGAACGAACGGTTTGTGACACATTCGTGAGTCTCGAATCCTTCTTTCTCGATCTTCCAACGATACACACCTTGCGGAAGTGAGATATTCTCCAATGGAGAACACCCAAGATATTGCCAGGGCTCATCCGTTTTAGAGTATTCTCTGCAAAAGATATCTGCTCCTGCAGGTATAGTAGTAATCGCATAGTCCGAGCAGATACGAGGCCACAACTCAGCGAGCGCTGGATCATTGGGGATATGCTGTTTGGCTCTGTTAGCCAGTGAAAAGGCTGCATTATAATCCCGTTGCTCAATTAGCTTGATAATTTCCGGTAAAGCCACACTCTGAGCCCACTGGACTTTCTGAGCATGGACACTTCGCCTGTATAATAGAGCAGTGGCGACAAGGCCAGCTATAAGCACCGTTACCACGGCGGCAGTAACAATTTGTGACCGGTGTCTACGACAGAACTTCTGTGTCCGATACACAAGGCCAGGTGAACGGGCAAGAATCGGCTCATTCTTCAGATGCCGCTCAATATCTTCGACCAATCCGTGCACTGTCTCGTATCGCCGGGCTCGGTCCTTCTCCAGGCACTTCATCACAATCCAATCCAGGTCGCCTTTTACCATCTTGCGAAGTGACTCCGGATTCGCCTGCCGATATTGAGCGACATCGGTCAGTGTTTGACCCAATGTATTGATTTTTGTGGACGGTTTTAACGGATCCGTCTCGCAAATTATCCGCTGAATCTCAGTGTATCCAGCTTCGCAGAGTTTCTCTGCATCAAAAGGTGTGGTTCCCGTCAGCAACTCGTACAGTAAGACGCCGAGGGAGTAGATATCGGTGCGAGTATCCACATCCAGTCCGCTCATCTGCGCCTGTTCGGGACTCATGTAGGCCGGCGTACCTATAAAATGAGCGAACCGGGTAAATACAGTTTTTTCTGTTAATCGCTGGTTCGTCGCCTTGGCGATGCCAAAATCAATCACTTTGGGAACAGGCCTATCATCGTGCATGGTCACCAATACGTTCGACGGCTTGAGATCACGGTGGATAATGCCCTTTTGATGCGCGTGCTGCACCGCCTGACAGACCTGAACGAAGAGTTTCAGACGCCCACGTATGTCTAGTTGATTCTTATGACAGTATTCGGTAATCAAAACCCCATGGACAAGTTCCATAACAAAGTACGGTCGTCCGGTTTCAGTCGTCCCGGCGTCGAAGACTTGGGCAATATTCGGGTGATCCATCATCGCAAGAGCCTGACGCTCAGCTTCAAAGCGGGCAATCACCTGTTTGGTATCCATCCCTAACTTAATAATCTTCAAGGCGACTTTACGCCGTATAGGTTCTTTTTGCTCGGCCATATAAACGACGGCCATGCCTCCCTCACCGATCTTCTCCAAAAGTATGTAATGTCCGATGACTCTACCAGGGGCTTCGGCCAATGGAGATTCATCCCAGCTCATACCAGGATCGAGTACAGGAGATTCAAGAAAAGTTCCTGCCTCTTCATGGGCTCCAAGCAATGCCTCAACCTTCGCTTTCAGATCAAGATCCTTGCCACACACTTCGTTTAGATAGGATTCTCGATCAGGTCCTTTTCTATCGATTGCTTCAGAAAAAATTGGTTTTATACGTTGCAGATCGCTCATAGCACAACTCAATATTTCAACTTCCTTTCGTATTACAATGCGTAATCCGTAAGCATAATGCGCCAGAAATAATCAGAATTATTTGAAAAATTATGCTGCGTAAGTGATGCTTGATGAAGATTCATCGAAACCTCACAGAAGCGACTGATAGCCATGGAAGACTATGTATTTTCTGCCTGGGTAATCTCTTGATAAAGCCACGCACGCCCCAAGGCCCAATATCGGTCTACGGTACGACGACCGATCCCCATTATTGATGCGATCTGGTCAAGCGTCAGACTCCCAAAATAGCGCAGCTTAATGACATCAGCGAGTTTTGGATCTTCATTCAAAAGCTTATCAAGAGCTTCGTCTACTGCGAGAATGTCATCTTTGGGATCCTCAATGGCCAAAAACACATCATTTAGATCTACCTTCTTATGATTTCCTCCATGCCGCTTACTTTGTTTAAGACGTGCCTTATCCACAAGAATCCGTCGCATGGCCTCAGCAGCAGCGGCAAAGAAATGGCCGCGACTATCCCATTTCTGTATTTCGTCCCCGACGAGTCGGATGTATGCCTCGTGAACCAACGCAGTCGCTTGTAGAGTCTGCCCCGGCTTCTCCTGAGCCATCTTCTGAGCAGCAAGAAGACGCAATTCCTCATAGACTAATGGAAGAAGTTCATCCGCAGCCTTAACATCTCCCTGCTCAATCGCATTCAATATGCGCGTGACATCCGTCATGATTCTTCCCGGACCTGGACTTCTCAACAAAGCTATAATATTCTACCATGATCCAACCGATGACTCAAATATTACTCACTATGCCTTTCTCTTACCCAACATCACGCTGCAGATAAATCTCGCCTTACAACCAGAAAGTTTTTGTACTATATTCTTTGGTTCAAAACAAAAGGGCTGACAACTTACCGAAGATGCCAGTCCTTTGTACGTTTTGTTTCTTTTATAGATAGTCTATTGTGATGAGGTCTTGACTTAGTATGGGCTGATGGCCCGACTATAAATTCGTACCTCATCAATCATGCCGGACCAGAAAGTTCCTGCTGCGGAGTTCATTCCACAACCAATATTCAGGCCACCATTGGAACTTGCTAATCCTTGTTGTGTATCCTGGGCTGCAAGAATATCGTCCACGTAGAGCGATCTATTTAATCCATCCCAAACAAATCCAACGCGATGCCAAACACCATCGGTGATTGCCGTCTCGGATTGCAAAGGGCCTCCGCCTCGTCCTGAAGCGCATAAACCCGTCATCAGACAACCTAATAATGGGTCTGCGCCAAGCCAGTTGACTCCATCTAACTGGGAAAGCGCCATCTGTCCCGGTGCGCCGCCCTGCATCCAAGCTAAAACACTAAAGGGTCCATCGGCAGGATCCAAAACCGGCCCAGTGATGGCACGACCATCAATCCCATCCAATTGAAGTGCACCATCGACTTGTCCGCCGCTGGGTTGCCACGCAGCGCCACCGACAACGAAGGCGTCGTTCACACCCGCACTATCGTAGGCGACATCGCCCTCTATTTCATCCAGCGCCCAGTGGGCTATCAACGTGGGATCATCAATGGGTTGTTCCCAGTAGTTCATCAGAAGTTCCAAATCCTGGACATCCACAATTCCATCACCGAAAGGCGGCGGTGCTATATCAACCAGCGGATCGTCCTGACCCCAGGAATCGATGAGTCTAAGGAGATCTTTGATGTCCACGAGGCCGTCCCCGTTGAAGTCAATGGCAAGAGGATTTGGCTGATATACTTCCACTGCTGCAGTAGGCGCCCAATTCGAAGGATTCACGACGCCCCCAATTACATAGACCTTCCCGTCCACAACGCCAGCGGAAGGACCGGCGGACCTTGCCGTTGGCATGTCGGGTCCTTTGGCCCAGGTGTCCATCGCCGAATCATACACTTCCAAGGTTGAAAAAACAGTACTCCAACCCGTTGAACCCCCAATAACATAGATCTTCCCATTCAGCATACCAGCAGAAAGATTCGCCCTTGCTGTTGGCATATCGGCTTTCCTTGTCCATGAGTCTGTCGACGGATCGTATACTTCCACCGTCGAAAGACTTGGTCCTGCGCCTCCCCCAGTTGCTACACCCCCAATGGCATAGATTTTCCCATTTACTACATTGGTGGACAAAGCCATTCTCGCAGTTGGCATGTCAGCTTTCTTGGTCCAGATGTCCGTCATGGGGTCATATTCTTCCACGGTTGAAACCATGGTTGCACTAGACTCTATCTTGCCCCCAATAGCATAGATTTTGCCGTTCACCACGCTAGTGGAAAGCCAGCACCTTGCCGTCGGCATATCGGCTTTTGTCGTCCAAGTATCAGTGGTTGGGTCGTATAGTTCCACGGTCGAAAGATCTGCGTGGGGATGTGGAGAGCCCCCGATGGCATAAATCTTCCCGTCCGCTACGCTGGTGGATAAACGCGCTCTTCCCGTCGGCATATCGGCTTTCCTAGTCCAGGTGTCAGTCGCTGCATCATACGCTTCCACGGTTGATAGATACTCTTGGTAAACAGCCTGCGTACACCCTCCGATCGTGTAGATCTTCCCGGCCACCACGCTGGCGGAAAGATGACTCCTTGCTGTTGGCATGTCTACCTTTTTAAACCATGTGCCCTCTGCTGACGGACAGACAGAAGCCAAACTTAATGCCAAGGCCAATACGAAATTGATCTGCTTTATCATCTTTTTACCCTCATATAGTTAAGTTAATGATTTTAGTTATTGATCCCATTGGATCACCTTTACTTTTACTTCGCTCTGAAAGAGCTAAATCGTTGTATCTTGATCCACTTTTACTTCCGGCGGATAAGCCGGATTGGATCTACTTTTTTGGAAGATTCTCAGGTATGAAAAAAACCGCCCTTGAAAAAGTTGTCCCAGAACACGATATTTTCTTTTTTTCCCTAAAGTACATCAAGTGGGCGGGACGATGGGGGCGGCTATATGCATTTTTTCAGAGGCCATACACTATGCGAAAATATCATATACCACAACCCCCAAAGATAAGGAGAATCGAAAACTCATTTGCTTGGGTTGACCATCGCCTCTTGCGAAACGGCTATCTGGCAGTAACTACACACCAGGATTTGGCACTGTATTTGTTCTTGGTGCTGGTCGCTGACCGAAACGGTGTAAGCTTCTACCGCAACGGCCACAGCCAACAAGCTGTGCCATATTGTCTGGCGAATCATGACCGATCGCAGAGACTACATCCCAAAAGGCTATAACTCTAAATCCTGAGGAATCTTCACTTGTCAAAGAGCTATCGAAAAAATTCTGAAAACTGTTGCTTGACTTTCTATAGCTGGTCTTTCAAAACTCGTCCATGTGCAAACAGATAGCTGTTAATATTTCACGTCATATATAATGTGCATCCTTACCCATTTAGCCCTTTCATTTTTCCAATCTCCTTTACCACTGAATGTTATGAGCATTTGACTGAATGCCATCTTTGGTATTTAGCCTTTACCGACAGCCCTCTACTACTTTCTCCAGCAAACCGGTCTCTGCGCTGCGCGACTTGTCAGAAAATTTTGAAGAATTACATCCCTTGTACGGGCACACAAGAACTATAAGTCGTTGACAAGTTGATATTTATCCCTACAATGGATTTTTGCAAACGTGTTCAAATTTGCTCACCCTGAGGGAGGTATGAGTTGAGAGTATGAGCAGGCGCGATGACACAGAGATGGGGGGCACGGGATATGCGTTTCTCACGACCCACTGGTCGCTGATTAACGGTTTCCAGTCAAGTGTCGACAAGGATAATGCCTTGATTAATGCTCTGCTCAAGCAGTACTGGAAGCCGGTTTACTGTTATCTGCGTCGTAAGGGCTGCGATAACGAACAGGCCAAAGATCTAACCCAAGGATTCTTCCACGAGATCGTGCTGAACCGTGGCCTGCTGGGGCGGGCCGACCAAACCAAAGGCCGTTTCCGAGCGTTTCTACTACACGCCCTGGATCAATATCTGATCAATGAACAGAGTAGGGATAAAGCGAAAAAACGATATCCCAAAGAAGGACTCATTCCTCTTGAATCGATCGACCTTTTGACATTGCCACAAATGATTTCCTCGATGACACCAGAGGATTGTTACAACTATACCTGGCTGTCCGATCTGCTGGGGCGGGTTCTGGTGGAGGTCGAGACCGATTGTCGCAGCGACGGACTTGACCTCCATTGGATAGTTTTTCGCGAGCGAATCGTCATGCCCATCCTTGAAGATGCCTCTTCACCATCGGCGAGGGAAATCTGCGACAAATGCGGTATCGATAGTGAAAAGAAGGTATCCAACATGCTCGTTACTGTCAAGCGACGTTTCCAGACGGCAATCAGGAAACACATCCGGAATACAGTAGCAAATGAAGACGACATTGACGACGAAGTGCAGGAACTTTTTCAGTATTTGCCATAAAAACGCGCAGCATCTTGGAATAAAACTGGGAGATATATATAGCAGGCGATAATAATGTCGCTTTTACCGTGATAAACCGTGGAAGAAGTCCCAAGGCACACTCAATGATAGATCGTGATGCACTTTTCGGCTTGGAACCAAAGAAACTCAAGCGGCTTATGGCCCTGGGATTCGAGGACCGCGACACGAGCGAGGTCGACGATAGTCTACTCCGTCCTGAATCCCATCCCTTTGTAGAAGCACTGGGTGACTGGATCGGACCTTACAGGCTGTTGTCTATCGTGGGTGAGGGCGGCTACGGAGTGGTCTACCTGGCCGAACAGCATCGGCCCGTGAAACGGAGAGTTGCGCTGAAGATCATCAAGCCGGGCATGGATTCCAAGCAGGTGATTGCTCGTTTCGAAGCCGAACGCCAAGCACTCGCTCTGCTCAACCACCCCCATATCGCCCATATCTTTGATGGCGGGACTACAAAAACCGGAAGACCGTACTTCGTCATGGAATACGTTAAGGGTCAACCCATTACCGAATACTGTGATCAGCATAAGCTTCGTATAGAAGAACGACTGGAAGTGTTTCAGCAAGTCTGCGAAGCCGTTCAGCACGCCCATCAAAAGGGAGTCATTCATCGGGATATCAAACCCTCGAATATTTTGGTCCTGGAGGAGCAAGACAAGGCAATTCCGAAGATCATTGACTTCGGTATTGCCAAAGCCATTCATCAACCTTTGACGGAGCAGACCCTCTATACCGAACAGGGCCAGTTTATTGGTACACCGGAGTACATGAGTCCGGAGCAGGCGGGCGTCTCCGTTGAGGATATTGATACGCGAACGGATATTTACGCCCTTGGCGTCGTTCTTTATGAACTGTTGACGGGTACGCTCCCGATTACTCGAGATAGACTTGGTAAGGCAGGTTTTGCAGAGGTTCAGAGGATCATACGCGAAACAAATCCGCCGCGTCCGAGTACGTGCTTGTCTCGCCTTGGAGACAAGGCAAAGGAGGTGGCAGAAAGGCGAGATACGGAAGCGGCTATCTTAACAAGATGTCTACGCAAAGAGCTGGAGTGGATTCCGATGAAGGCGATGCGTAAAGAACTCGACCACCGGTACGATTCAGCCTCGGAACTCGCCGACGACATTCACAGCTACCTTCATGGCGCTCCCTTGATCGCTGGACCGGAATCGAAGACCTATCGTTTTAAGAAACTCCTTAAGCAATATAAAGCCATCGTGACAGCAGTTATGGCAGTACTCATGGTCCTGTTGGCCGGAATTATCGTCTCAACAATTCTTGCTGTAGAAGCCCACCAACAAAAACAGATCGCCGAAGATCGAGAACTGTCCGCCCGTCAGAATTTGTACTTTGCCCGCATTGGTCTGGCACAACAGGCGTGGGAAGACGGTAATGTGGCAAAGATGGTCAGTCTGCTGAACTCTCTGAGATCGGAGTCCGAGCAGGAAGATTTCCGTCACTTCGAATGGTATTATCTATGGCGACTGGCCAATGCTCATCACCGAACACTATATGATCATAAAGGTTGGGTCCACTCTGTAGCATTCTCACCTTCTGGTGATCTCCTTGCTTCAGGTAGTACTGATAAAACCATCAAAGTGTGGAATCTTGACAATGGACAACTCAAGGGGATACTACCTCATCCCGACCACGTCCACTCCCTGGCCTTTTCTCCCGATGGAAAGACATTGCTATCAGGATGTAATGATGGAACCGTTAGACTTTGGGACGTAGTCGAAGGGCAAGAGCGCATCACACAGTCAGTTGGTTGCTCCGTATCTTCAGTTAGCTTTTCACCAGAAGAAAAGATGTTTGCCGTTGCGCTTATGGACGGACGCATCATCGTATGGGAATTGGCCGGTTCCAAACTGGGGATCTCGTATACGATCGATCAACTTCCTCCGTCACATTTTACATGTGTTGATTTTTCCCCGGATGGCCAGACCTTAGCCCTTGGTGGCGGTGCATACAATAAACCTTGTGATATACTGCTGTGGGACATAGAGTCTCGTCGGATTCATGCCGCGTTAAAGGGACATACCGATCAAATTCGAGACGTTGAGTTTTCTCCCGATGGTCAGCAATTGGCTTCGGCAAGCGCTGACAAAACGGTGAGGCTTTGGGACCCCTCTACGGCCAAAGTGTTAGCTTTAGGCAGAGGCCATGATGCAACGCTTTGGGACGTGACCTTTAGTCCGAATGGACGGTACATTGCCACTGCGAGTTCAGACTATACGATTATCATGCGGGATACAAATTTACAGGAAATTTATCGCCTCAAAGGACATACGGACCGTGTTAAATGCTTGTCGTTTTCACCGGATGGGAAGAGTTTAGCCAGTGCGAGTAATGATGGCACCGTTAAACTGTGGGATATTGGGGCTTATGAAAAGGGAACAAATCGTTTATTGCACGATGCTGCTGTTTGTTGTCTGTCATTTTCCCCGGACGATAAGATATTGGTCACAGGCTCCAAGAATTGTCAAGCTGTGCTGTGGGACTTAGCGACGGAACAAAAGATTCTTGAATTAAGAGGACACTCCGGGTCTATTTGGAGCGTTGGTGTTTCCAATGATGGTAAGATGGTGGTAACAGGAAGCGTTGACAGGACTGTAAAGCTTTGGGATATTCACGATGGAAGTCTTCTGTACACACTTCCTATATTTCCTGATGAAGTACACTCTGTTGCGTTTTCACCAGGCGATCAATTTTTGGCTGTTGGCTGTAGGGACAGAAGCGTCATTCTCTGGGACATAGCCAATAAGAAAAAGGAAATAGTGGCAGAACCAAAAAGTGACTTAGAATATCTGAATATTAATCCTGTATCCGCTATAGCTTTTTCGCCTGATGGTAAGTTATTAGCTACGGGTGGCCAGTACTCAGATCAGGCAATACCTGTCTTGTGGGATGTCACAAGGAAGAATCGACCGATTCACCTTCTAGGGCACATGAATGAGGCGTGGTCGGTGATCTTTTCGCATGACGGGAGGTTGGTTGCAACGGCCAGTGGAGATAAGACGATTAAGCTATGGGACAGGGATACTGGCAAAACTATAAATACGTTAAGTGGTCATGTTGGGGGAATTCTAAGTGTGGCTTTTTCTCCGGATGACAAGATTATCGCTTCTGGAGGTGATGAGCACATAGTGAGAATCTGGGATATCAGTTTGGGCGAACAAAGGGCCGTCCTGAAAGGACACAATGATTCGGTCACATCCGTAGCCTTTTCCTCTGATGGCACTATTTTGGCGACAGCAAGTAGAGATCAATCAGTGATACTGTGGCGAGCCACAACTCGGTCAGAAGTAGATGAGCACACAGGTATAACAGAGTTCCCTGTTGGGGAGTCTGTTCAGTCTCTTGATAGTGAAATGTCAAAAAAATAGAGGCTGACAGCTCTCTCAAATCTTTAAGGAATACCTTGGGGGGCTGCCAGCCTTCCGACAAAAGTCTAAAGTCATAAAGCTCTGATTTGCTATGGGCTGACGGCCCGACTATAAATTCGTACCTCGTCGATCAGACCCGACCAGAATGTTCCCACTGCAGAGCTGAATCCACAACCAATATTCAAACCACCAATGGAACTTGCTAATCCTTGCTGTGTGTCCATAGCCGCTAGGATGTCGTCCACATAGAGTGATCTATTTAATCCATCCCAAACGAAACCAATGCGGTGCCAGTTACCATCGAGGATTTCCATGTCGGAAAAGAGAGGAACACCGTTCCGGCCCCAGGTGCACAATTCCGTCATTAGACAACCCGAAGCCGAATCTACTCTCAGCCAGTTGGCGCCGTTCAACTGAGAAATGATTACCTGTCCTGGTGCACCCTCGTTGATCCAGGCAAAAGCGCTGAAAGGGCCATTTGCTGGATTCAGGACTGGGCCGGCGATGGCACAACCATCGATTCCGTCCAACTGAAGCGCGCCATTTACCTGTCCGCCACTGGGCATCCATGTAGTGTCACCGACAACAACAGCATCATTCACACCCGCGCTATCATAGGCAACATCGCCCTCGGCTTCATCCAACGCCCAGTGTGCCACCAATGTGGGATCGTCAACACGTTGTCCCCAGTAGCTCATTAAGAGTTCCAGGTCCAAAGCGTCCACAATACCATCACCAAAGGGAGGAGGAGCTATATCAACCATTGGATCATCTTGGCCCCAGGATTCGATAAGTCTAATGAGATCTTTGATGTCCACGAGGCCATCGCCATTGAAGTCAGGGGGTGGAGGAATCAGTTCGTATTCCTCCACGGTTGAGATGCATGAGTTAAAAGCCGGCACTGAATTGCCCCCAATCGCATAGATCTTTCCATTGACCGCGCTGGTAGCCAAGGCCTTTCTTGGGGTTGGCATATCGTCCACCTTCGTCCACGTGTCCGTCGCTGGGTCGTATGCTTCCACGCTAAAAAACGTGCCTGAATTATAAGGGTCTGCACAACCTCCAATGGCGTAGATCTTCCCGTTCACTACCCGTTGGTATGGGAGCTTTTGATGTCCAGGTATTTGTCGCTGGGTCATACGCCTCCACCGTCGAAAGAAGCGATCCGCCTTGCGATGAGGTACCGCCGATGACATAGATAATGCCATCAACCACGCTGGTGGACATTAATATTCTCGACGTCGGCATATCAGCCTTCCTCGTCCAGGTGTTCGTGGTTGGGTCGTATTCCTCGACTGTGCGAAGGCCCGCCGTTTCTGATGCTCCGCCGATAGCATAAATTCTGCCATTTACTGCGCTGGCAGATAACGCCCATCTTGGTGTCGGCATGTCAGCTTTTCTTTTCCAACTGTCTGTTGCCGGATCATACTCTTGCACTGTACTACGACCCGCCACAGCTGTTGCGCCCCCGATAGCATAAATCTTATCGTTTACCACGCTGGCAGAATACCAACTCACTGCGGTGAGCATGTCGGCCTTTTTCGTCCAGCTATCCGTTGCTGGATCGTATTCCTCTACAGTTCGAACATCTGCGCCAGGGCCGGTAGCGCCGCCGATGGCATAAATCTTTCCATTTACAACGCTACTGGTGAGACCGAATCTTGCGGTTGGTATATCGGCCTTCCGTGTCCAACTACCCTCTGCAACCAGACTCATCGAAGTCAAGCCTATAAGCCCAGTGGCCATAATTTTAAAAATGCTTTGCATATTCATTTTTGCTATCCTTCCTGGTTCGCAGTAAAATTATTATATCTTACCTCCGGGTGGGCAAACCAACCACCCAAGGGCATGTTAGGGCTGGTGAGGATGTTGCTGACATCGAGTGACTTACCAGCCCTTGCAATTTCACAGTTCAAGTCACTTCATATTATTCTTCTTCTGTCCGTTAACGGGCCCGAGATAGCGGTCCAGCCAGCCGAGGACGTCTCCTCGAATCTGCTTCATGAACAATCCGAGCAAGCCATGACCACCGGGATACAGCTTATGTTCCTTATCTACATCGGCAGTACCTAATAGCTCGAACATGGGTCGTTGAGAAGTCTCATAGGGAAAAACGAAATCTTCTTTACCATTGACCATCAGAACCGGCGTCTTGACTCTCGGAGCATGATTGAGTGGATCGATGGTGGAAATTGCTTCTTCTACGTCCGGAAGGTCCTGAACAGGAAATCCTCCAACAATCAGGACAGCGGCCCTAAAACGGTTCTCCACTGCCAATGCCATTGGACCCATTGCTGCTCCACCGCTCATTCCGTAGAAGGCTATTCTGTTCATGTCAATATCATCGCGAGTCTCCAGATAATCGATTGATCGACGTAAGTCCTTCGACAATTGGATGATCCAGTCTCTGAAGGCGCTTGGTTCTGTGCGGGAATCCGGCACCTCGCCAGTGCCGCGTTCGAAAGATCCTTTGTAGACCGGAAACAATAACGCTCGGCCGCTCGTGATGATCAATTCCGTGAAATCTCTCTCCGGCAGACCCTCAAACGTGCGAGTGTTGAGAGGACCGGTGCCCGGCCAATAAACGACTGTCTGATATGGGGGCTCAACCGCTTTGGGGACAAATAGATAAGCAATAACGCGTTCACCCCCATAGGCCGCGTCGAACGTGATCTTTTCCTTCCGCCAGAAAGATGAACTGTCGTCAATGCTCTCAACCACAGTATTCAATGGCGTTCGATCATATTCGAATTGCTGCTTGATGATCCGAAACTCCTCGTCAGAGCAAGGCTTTGCCGTAGAGTAATCTCTTGTTTCCGGGGGGCGCTGCATGGGATCAAGAAGCACGTCTGCCAAAGATTTTTCGCCTCCTGAGTACTGTACACAACGAAATCCATTAACGGCGGCCCGATTCCAGGGAGACCGGAAATCCCTTTCGCCAAATATAAACGTTAGCTCGCCCCAGCCGCCACCGAGGATGTAGCGATGGCTGCCTGAATCATCGGTCGCATTCCAGCACCATTCCTTAACGTTGCCAGCGGCGTCGCACAAACCTGTATGGCCCGTGCCAGGATGGCTTCCGACAGGAGCCGTTCCTTCAATAGCAAAATTGCTATAAGGAACTATGAGTAAGGATTCTTCGAGACAGGCCGCTCGTTCCCAATGATAGACGGTCGGAAGACTCTTACCTGCAAATTTGGCGTAAGCATCCGCTTCGAACCAACTGACGCCAGAAACTGGGTGCTTGCCTTGTCCTTCTGGATAGGTTCCTCCTTCCCATGTGGCAGGACCGGGGTGCCCTGTTTTATCGACGAACTCACGGATCGCCTGTTCCCACGATATCGGGCGGCCGTCCTTCAGGAATTGGGATTCTCTCCAATACGCCCGATTCTCATATCCACCCTGATCCATAAATTGTTTGAACTGCTCATTCGTGACTTCATATTTGTCGATGAGATAGGCTTGGACCTCGATAGCTATCATCTGATCCAAAGAGG
>SMTZ1_10009243_pt1 | contig 22258 bp, 17 predicted proteins | sample DeeMarSWOR136_30_FD_25667 | JGI IMG/M metagenome (IMG submission 25667) | reverse complement strand
CAAAAGGACAACGAAAAATATATCAAAAGCTTCGATGCTTTTGATCCTCAAGGAAAATTTATCGGCAACGTCCAAATCGAAGGCGATGTCACTTTTCCTTACTTTAATTGGGTCAATTTTAGGGAACACTTTTTCTGGTTCATCGAACAGAACGAGGAGGGCTTGTACAGAATCGCAAAGTACAGGATATCAGATTGAAGAAGGGCTTGAAAATTTCCTGATTTGAACGCTCAACATATTAATCATCAGGAAGGAAGATAAAATGAAAAAGTCCGCAATTCTAACGATAATCCTGTTCTTGTTTTTCTTTTGCTCCCCAAAAGGCGAAAAAGTCGAAAGAATCATAGAAGACGGGGTGGAAGTTGTCATCAATCATAGAGAACCTTATGAGCTAAAAGGAGAATCCTCCACCCTCACTCTCGAAGAAGAACTCATAATCGATACGGAAAGGGAGGACCTGGCCGAAGTCGGGATAGGCGAGTTTCCAGCGTTTGACGTCGACTCTTCGGGAAATATATATTTGTGGACTCAGAGAAGTCCTGAAAATTTCATCTTCAAGTTTGATAAGAATGGAAATTTCTTAAAATCTTTCGGAAGAGTCGGACAGGGGCCTGGCGAGATGCAGTTCGTAGTCGGTGTATCGATTAATAGAGACGATGAAATTATGATTACGGAATCGCGCAGGTCAAAGCTCATAACCTTAGACACGGATGGAATTTTTGTCGATGAAAAATCCATAAGCAATTATATTTCTATGGTAATACCATTATGCAACGAAAAGTATCTGGCCGGTTTTTATGAATACAGCCCGGAGGCTGAATATAATCACTCTCTCATGGTTTTATACAGCTCTGACTTCGAAAGAATTAAGGAATTGGACCGAGCAAAGCGTGAGAATATCATATTGGCAAAAAGTATCGAAGGTGTTAGCCATGGAAGGGTTATGGGTATAACTCCGAGTAATATATATTTGGGCTACAGTGGAAGAGGCTATGAAATCTGGGTTTATGACCTGGAAGGCAATTTTCAAAGAAAAATAAGAAAAGATTATCTGCCTGTTCCTGTTACAGAAGAGTACAAGAATAAATACCTGAAAAGATATGAGAGGGCTCCCGATGAAATCAGAAAAAAAATCTATTTCCCAAAACACCAACCTCCCTTCCAAATGGGATTTTCCGATGATGAGGGTCGGCTTTTTGTCATGACATATGAAAAAGGAGAACGTCCTAATACATACAAATATGATATCTTCAATACTTCGGGAGTATTTATCGGAAGAACGAGCTTAGAGAATTATGGCCAATACGGAACAAGCGATTCTCCGCTTTATGCCATGGCCAAAAAGGACCGTCTCTACTACATCCGTCAGAAAGAGAGTGGCTTTAAAGAATTGGCAGTCTATAATATGAAGTGGGAATGAAAAAACAGAGAGGAAGAATGATACCTAAAAACAAATTTATATTGGTTGGAATATTGATTTTTCTTTTCATCATATCTTTAGCCTGTCAGAAGGAAAAGACCGGGTGGCAGGGGACGGTCGAGGAGGAAAACGGCGTCAAGGTCGTCAATAATCCGGCCGAACCAATGTACGGTGAGCTTGTCCTGGAGCTGGAAGAGGACCTGGCAATCGGCAGCCTGGAAGATGAGAATTACTCATTTTACCGGATCGGAGGCATAGCTGTGGACAGCCAGGGCAATATATTCGTCGTCGACTCAGGAAATCAAAGAATCCAGAAATATGATAAAGACGGTAACTACCTTCAGACAATCGGGAGAAAGGGCCAGGGTCCGGGAGAATTCATGAGGCCTTTTAATATTCTCCTGGACGAACAGGACAATATCTATCTTATGGAAATTCGGAGATTGCATTTTTTCGACCCCCAAGGAAATTTTGTAAAAAGCTTTGTTCCCCCGACGTTTATAATGGGATTTACTGTCGGCTCAGATGGAAGCATCATCGCTTATGGGTTCATCAGCACAGAAAAGGCTCAGAATTTCGGAGTCATGATATTGGACTCCGAAGGAAAAATCATAAAAACCATTGCCGAGTATCCCGGGATGAGCATGGTCTCGAGAAAAGGCGCTATGTTCACTTTTTCTCACCCCTACAAGCCACAACTTGCCTTTTCTCCCATAGGAAACGCACAGGGAAAAGGATAAGATCATTGACGATGTCCTCGAAGATACAGCAGACGAGGAAGAAGGGAGATGGCCCAGGGATGTTGTTGAAGAGGGTGCGGACTTCCCGGACCACAGGCCTTTTTTCAACGGTGCGGGAGCTGACGATCTTGGGAGGATATATGTCAGCAAGCAAAAATCTGTCTTTGACGAAAGCCAGGAGACAGAATTCGATATCTTCGGTCCTGACGGCTATTACCTCTACAGGACAAAGCTCTCCTTCATGCCGGAACTCATCAAGGACGGCTACCTTTATCACAGGACGTACTCAGAGGAAACCGGCGTGTACAAGGTCATAAGATACAGGATCAAAAACTGGGAAAAGATAAAAACAGGAATCAAATAAGAGGAAATTCAGCAAATGAAAGACTTTAGGAAAATGTGGAAGGAGCTGGGAATGGACCTGGAGCTTCATGACCAGCTCATCGAGAATCAATCCAATCTCCATAAAAAGACCCATCTCTCCCAGAAAAACCGTCCCAAGGCCATGGAGCGCTTCGACCACTCGTTCCACGCCAGCCACGCGGAGCGTGTCGCAGAGATTCTCGATTACCGCAAAAAAGGAGGGAAATGCATCGGCACCTTCTGCATCTATGTCCCGGACGAGATCGCTCTTGCTGCCGGCGTCCTGCCCCTCCCGCTCTGTGGTGGCTCGGACTGGTCAGTCTCCTACGCGGATAAAATGTTCCCCCGGGATATCTGCCCGATCATACGCTCCACTTTCGGCATGGCTTTCAGCAACACCTGCCCTTACAAGACCCTCAAAGACTTTGCCTTAGGCGAGACGACCTGTGATGCTAAAAAGAAGGCCTGGGACCTGTTGGGTTTCAAAGTCATGGAAGTACCCCAGAAAAAAGACCCGATAGACAGGGGACTTTGGCTGCAAGAGGTCTACAATTTCAAGGAGATGGTAGAGAACCTTTCCGGAATCAAAGTCACCGAAGAAAGGCTCCATGAAAACATTCAACTCGTCAACCGAAAACGGAGAGTCCTCCAGCGCATCAATGAATTCAGGAAGCTTCCTGATCCTCCGATCAGCGGGTTGGATGCCCTGCTCGTATCCCAGGTCGCGCTGAACCAGGATACACATAAATTCATCGAGGACGCCGAAGTGCTGGCAGCCGAACTGGAAAAACGGGCTGATGCCGGAATCTCCGCCTATGACGGCAACGAGATACGGGTGATGATCGCCGGTTCTCCCTCGCCCCTGGGAAACGCCAAGATCCATCACATCGTGGAATCATCGGGACTGCGCATTGTCGTCGATGAATCCTGCACAGGCCTTCGGTACTACCGGGACCTCGTTGACGAAAGTCATAAGGATTTAGACGGGATGATGCGCGCCATAGCTGATCGCTATTTTGCCATCGACTGCTCCTGTTTTTCCCCCAATACGGAGCGGATGGACAGCATCACCCAGCTAGTGAAAGAATGCAGCGTGCAGGGCGTGATCCATAATATACTCCAGTACTGCCACACTTACAACATCGAGGCCAAGGTCGTGGAAAACATACTCCAGAAATGCGGCATCCCGTCGATCAAGATCGAGACCGATTATTCCCAGGAAGATACCGGACGGATACGCACACGGATTGAAGCTTTCGCTGAGATGGTCAAGGAATCGCTATGAACAACGCTATCGGCATCGACCTCGGCTCACGGACAACAAAGATCGTGCAGTTAAAGGACGGCGAAATCCAGCATCAGGAGATTTTCGAGACCTCTCATGATCCCCTGGAACATGTCAAGACGACTCTCAGCAGCCTGGGCAAAGCGCCGATCATGGCCACCGGCTACGGCAGGCATCTCATCTGCGAGAATTTTGATGCGCGACGTATCTCTGAAATTAAAGCCTGCGGAAAAGGAGCGCATCATCTCTTTCCCGGCTGCCGGATGGTCCTGGACATAGGAGGTCAAGACTACAAGCTCATCCATCTCAACGAGAAGGGAAGCGTTCTTGACTTCGATATGAACGACCGCTGCGCAGCGGGCACCGGTAAATTCCTGGAAATCATGGCCCAAGCCTTTAACATGGATATCGAACAGTTCGTCCAAACTGCCATGAACGCCTCAGGCCATATCAACATCAGCAGCATGTGCACCGTTTTTGCCGAGTCCGAGGTCGTCTCCCTCATCACGTCGGGCGAATCCAAAGAAAAGATCGCGCTGGGACTACACCTATCTATCGCCCAGAGGCTCCAGGCCATGTTCTCCAAGATGTCTGTTGAAGACGATGTGCTTTTTGTCGGCGGGGGAGCCAAGAATGACTGTCTGCACGCAATCCTGGAGCGTCAACTCAAAAGGAAGATCAGGCGGCCGGAAGAGCCTCAGGTCGTTGTCGCTCTCGGTGCCGCTCTCCTCGCCAATGACTTGAACGCGGTCTAGATTTCCGCCTTAAAGGCTTGGGTTTACCCTCTCTCCAAATATTCCTTGAACTTCCTGTATTTATCGCTCATGCCTTCATTCTTCGACCATCTTTCGACTTCTTTGAATTCAACCGGATTGTCTCTGCAAACCAAAACCGCTTGCTCCAAAGCCTGCCTGTCTCCCCAGTGATAAAAGGCCGCTAAACGGTCTTTTACGCAATCCGTCACCGATAAAAGCTTTAAAGCCCGGCCTCCCTTTTTGATCTCCGCTATTTTTTTCACTGGCTCTCCACCGACAGAGAGAGGCGGCGAAACAAAATCCAGAAAATACTCGGTGTCTTTATGCCTAAAGTATCTAGCCTCTTCAAAAAAACCTATTTCTACCAAAACGTGTTTCACTTTTTTCTGGTCCTCAGAGGAAAGGAGCACAAAATCCAGGTCATAGGAAATGTATTTATTTTTTGTGTAAATCGAAACGCATGCCCCTCCTGAGAGCACTGTATCGATCCCATTGCTGGATAAATAATCCGAAATGAGAATGGCAAACTCTTGGAGCGGAAGATTTTTAAAATTCATGCATTTTTGTTTAGAATGGCTTTCCGGTCCGGCGCGGTCTCAATCTTCGTAGATAGAACTTCTCTCTTTCCGTTTCAGGAATGAAGTCCAGTGCTTTCTCGAGGAGCGCTTCCAGTTCCTTTTTGAATGGATACCTGGGATTTATCCCGAACAATCTGACCTTTCCTTTGAGTTTGCTGTAGAGAATGCCGTCTCTTTCCATGTTCAAAAGCTGATTCTGGACCGTGTTGAGATAGAATTTGAACACCTTGGCAATCTCTGTGGCATGCGCTTCCCCGTTTATGTACAGGTACAAAAGAATTTTCCCTTTTTTTTCTGAGCCAAAAAGCGCTTTGAACATAGTTAATCTTGTTACCAATTATTTTGGTTATATAACCAATCGTATAGGTTTTAACATGATTGAGCTTTTCTGTCAACAAAAAGATGTGTATCCATTCAATTGAGTATGTCTACGATGACTCCGCGATTGACACTCCTTTCTTTAATTGATATTCTTTTGCCAAATAAGCTGAGGGAACAGAAGTTCATGAAATGCCCCCAATGCAAGACGGATAATCCCTCCGACTCCAAATTCTGCAAGGAGTGCGCCACGCCGCTCCCCTCCTCAAAGGAAATTCACGTCACCGAGACTCTCGAAACACCCACAGAAGAACTCACCAGAGGCACCACTTTCGCTTCTAGGTACGAGATCATCGAAGAGCTGGGAAAGGGAGGCATGGGCAAAGTCTACAGGGTGGAAGACAAGAAGATCAAGGAAGACGTGGCCCTCAAGCTCATCAAACCAGAGATCGCTTCCGACAAGAAAACCATCGAACGCTTCAGCAACGAGCTGAAGATGGCCCGAAAAATAAGACATAAAAATGTCTGCGCCATGTACGACCTCGGCGAGGAGAAAGGCACTCACTACATCACCATGGAATACGTACCGGGTGAAGACTTGAAGAGTTTTATCAGGAGAGCAGGTACATTGAGTGCAGGCAAGACGCTTTTCATCGCCAAGCAGGTGTGTGAGGGATTAGTGGAAGCTCACCGCCTGGGAGTTGTCCACCGGGATCTCAAGCCTCAGAACATCATGATCGATAAGGAAGGCAATGCCCGGATCATGGATTTCGGGATAGCCCGCTCTGTAGGAGGAAAGGGGATAACCGGTGCGGGAGTGATGATCGGGACACCGGAGTACATGTCGCCCGAGCAAGCGGAAGTGAAGGAGGTTGACCAGCGATCGGATATCTATTCCTTGGGGGTCATCCTGTATGAGATGGTCACAGGGAGGGTGCCATTTGAGGGAGAGACGCCTTTGGGTATCGCCATGAAGCACAAGAGTGAGACACCTAAAGATCCCAGAGAGCTGAATGCTCAGATCCCCGAAGCCCTCAGCCGGCTAATTCTAAGATGTATGGAAAAGGATAAGGAAAAGAGATATCAGAGTGCCGGAGAAGCACGTTCTGAGCTGATTAACATAGAGGGAGGAATACCCACCGCAGAAAGGATTGAATCCAAGAGGAAACCCTCTACTTCAAAGGAAATAACAGTAACATTCAATCCGAAAAGGCTTCTTGTTCCTGCTTTAGTTATTGCTGTTCTTATCGTTGCAGCCGTGATCATCCTTAAGCTTCTTCCTCAAAAAGAAACTATTTCCCTGATCCCCTCAGACAAGCCTTCTCTAGCTGTCATGTATTTTAAAAACAATACCGCAGATGAGGGTCTCGATATCTGGAGAAGCGCCCTTTCTGATTCGATCATCACCGACCTGTCTCAATCGCAGCATATCAGCGTATTGAGCAGGGATAGCCTCTACGGCATCCTGAGAAAATTGGATCTTCTGGAAGCCCAGACTTACGCTTCTGAGGATTTGAGGGGAGTGGCTGCAGAGGGAAAGGTCAATCACATCTTGCAGGGAAGTCTATCCAAGGCAGGCGATACCTTTAGAATCGAGTATACGCTTCAGGATGTAAGAACAGGAGAGACTATCGGCTCAGAGAGGGTCGAGGGAAAGGGAGAAGAGAGCATCTTTGCCATGGTCGATGAGCTGACACGAAGAATCAAAGCGAATTTCAAGCTCACCGAAGAAGAGATAGCCAGCGATTTGGATAAAGAAGTAGGCAAAATCACCACCAGCTCCCCAGAAGCATATAAATACTATATAGAGGGAATAAATCATTTTAACAGAGCAAACGCCCGCGAAAGCATTCGATTTTTTGAGAAAGCTATAGAAATTGACCCAGAGTTCGCTTCAGCTTACAGAAACCTATCTATCACATATGGTGGACTTGGTTATAGGGCCGAAAGAAAAAAATATCTTCAAAAGGCAATGGAATTGAGTGACCGAATATCAGAGAGGGAGCGCTACCGGATCGAGGCAGAATTCTACAGTTATTCAGAAAAGACTTATGATAAAGCGATTGAGGCCTTCAATAAGCTGCTCCAGCTTTATCCTGACGCAGGGTATGCGAGAAACAATTTAGGAACAAAATATAATGATTTAGAACAGTGGGATGAATCCATAGAACAGTTCCAGTGGCACATTCAAAACAAGGTGGAATACTATCAGCCTTACGGAAATCTTGCAGCTTCATACATGGCAAAAGGTTTGCATGAAAAGGCCATAGAGGTCCTTCAGAATTATCTTGATAACCAGCCAGATCATCCTGGGATTCGCCATACACTGGCCCGCAGTTATCTTTGCCAGGGGAAATATGACCTTGCTCTTGTTGAAGCAGATAAAGGTCTGGCGCTGAATCCAGCTTTTTATCTGAATCAAAGAGTAAAGGCTGATATTTTACACTGCCAGGGAGATTTGGCGAAAGCAGAAAAAGAATATCAGAAACTCATCGATTTTAAAGAGCCAGCCGCTCATGCCTGGGGTCTGGCAAAGCTAGCTTCTCTGTACTTTACGCAAGGAAGATTCAAGGACGCAATAGGGCTACTTGAACGAGGGATTGATTGGTCTAAACAAGTCAGCGAGAAGTGGGCCGAATCGAATTTCCAATGGTATTTGGGCTATGCGCATCTTAAATCTGGAAACCCGGAAATGGCTTTAAAAGCATTCGAGGATGCATTAAGCGGTTATGTTGAAGCGGAGAGTATGGGAGGTCAGAGATTAGTATTGTATTTAAAGGGAGTGGCCTACCTTGAGATGAATTCAATCGAACAAGCGCAGAAAGCCGCAGCCGAGTTAAAAGAGTTGATAGAAGAAGGGATGAACAGGAAAGCCATAAGATATTACCACCATCTCATAGGCAGGATAGAACTTCAAAAGGAGAACTTTGCCAATGCCGTTGAGAATTTTCAAAAAGCCATATCCCTGCTGTCTTTTCAAAATCATCTCACCGGTGACAAACATGCTCTGTTCATAGAACCTCTCGCTCTTGCTTTTTACAAACAGGGCGAATTAGAAAAGGCTAGAGAAGAGTACGAAAGGATAATCTCCCTGACATCTGGCAGACTTGGCTTCGGTGATATATATGCCAAGAGCTTCTACATGCTTGGAAAGATTTATGAACAGAAAGACTGGGAAGGAAAATCCATCGAACAGCACGAGAGATTCCTCGACCTTTGGAAAGACGCTGATCCTGGGATTCCTGAGGTTGAGGATGCGAAGAAACGACTGGTTGAGCTCAAAAAAAACTCAGGTGACAAATTATAAATAAAAGATAGACAGCTCAATAGACAAATTGTATATTTTCCTTACAAAGAAAAGGAGGAATCAGGGGAAAGATCCATTAGAGAATTCATTCACACCCTTCATTCCGGGAATCGAGAAAAAGGAGGGATAATCCATGTATGCGCGATTGCTTGTTATTCATACAGAAATTAAAAGAATAGATGATGCAGCGATGCTCTTTGAGGAGAGCGTCATTCCGCTCTGCAAGGAAAAGAAAGGATACAAGGGAGCCTCTTTTATGGCCGACCGTAAGACCGGTAAATGCATCCTCATCACGCAATGGGAGAGCGAAGAGCATATGCTCGCCACCGAACAAAGCCGCTTTTTCCAAGAACAGGTGGTTAAGTTCATGGGCTTCTTCAAGTCAGACCCCATTCGTGAAGCTTACGAAGTGGTCATTAAGGATTGAACCAAGCTCACTGCCAATGAAAATTGGGGACTGTCCCCAATTTTTCTTAACCCATGGCCTGGGCTAGGAAGTAGTCGCTGATTTTAATACCGTATTTATCGGGGTCCAGCGTGTTGACGACCGTCTTTTTAAACTGGTCTGTTTCAGGGTCCTTTTCCGCCAGATCAACGATCTCGCCATCAATTTTTTCCTTTTGTTCATCCGTAACCAGCTTCACTTTGGGACGGAGCATAAAAGCTTCCTCGGGATTCGTCTCGACAACCACGGCGATCTCCCCTGTGTTCAAAGCCACCAGCGTCCCCACAGGATAGACGCCGATCATGTTGGCAAAAACCCTGAGCAAAAGAGTGTCGTATTCCTCTCCTGACTTCTCGAGCATCATCGACAGAGCCTGTTCCCTGGTAAAGGAAAAATCCCGGTAGATTCTTTTCGTCGTTATCGCGTCAAAGACATCGCAAATCTTCGTGATCTTGCTGAAGAGATTCAGCTCCTTCTTCTTCCAGCTCTGAGGGTATCCCTTATGGTTGGCCCAGACATGATGCTCCAGGGCAACGGAAAGCGCCCGAATCGGGAAGTAGCTCAAGTCCTGGAGAAGCACCAGCTTGGTCAGACCACGGCGGGGGTGTTCCTGCATGATCTCCCATTCTTCGTCATCCAGCTTGCCTTTTTTATTCAGAATCTCCAGAGGAATTTCCAATTTCCCGATGTCGTGGAAGAAAGCGCTCATGCCCAGCTCCACCAATTCATTCTTCTCCAACCCCAGTCTTCTTCCGAAGCAGAGGGCCAGAATAGTCACGTTTATCGAGTGGTTGAGCGTGTATTCCTCATAATTTTTTATATTTGTCATTCCGAGCATGAACGACTCATCGAAGCTGATAAGGTTGATTATGGTCTGGATCAACCTTCGTGTTGTCTTGAAATGCAGCTTCTCATGCTTTTTCTCCCGCTCCATGACTTCATGGAGATGGATGATGCTCTTTAAAAAGACCTTCTTGCAGGAACGCTTGACCTCATCGGGCGTCATTCTCAGGTTGGGATCAAAAGGATGGAGCTTTTCGAGGGTAATATTTTTTATCCCCTGGGCCTCCATGGCACTCTCGAAATCCTCAAAGGTCTTGAGCCTTTTTTCCCTGGATTTGGCAAAGATGACGATAAAATGCGCCAGCTCATCCGCCGACAAATCAGGCTCGAATCCGATCGATTCTATCTCTTTTTGCTTGAATTCAGCCACCAGAAATTTGAATCTCTGGTAACTGTGAAAGTCGACCTTTATCCTGATTGTGTTGAAGAACAGCGCGTTTCCGCGGAACTGAAGTATAGCTTTATCCAGGCTCTTCAACAGGCTCTGGATTAAAAAGTAGAGCGGTTTGAGCTGCTGGATGAATGCGACATTATTGGGCTCAAAGATCTGGGCAGTCTTTAAAGCCGAAGTGAAGCGGATAAATAATTCTTCTATGGTTTTTGATAGGGTCTTTTTTTCCTCATCCGTATACTTCCCTGCCGGTCTTTGTATCTCTCGCGCCATCTTAATCAAGTCCTTTCATCGTCTTTGCTTTCCTGCTGAGGCTCTGCTTTGTGTTCCATCTGGCTCAGGGCAACCCTGCAGGCCTGGCGAACGGATCTGCCGAACACCTTTGTTCCTTCCTGAAGGACTTCTCTTGCCTGGGGGCTCGGGTGAGATTCCAGGGCAGAAACCACGCAAAACCGTGTCTCATTCTGTTTAGCCGCAGAGAAAAGGCTCCATTTTTTTAAAAAGGAACGGAAAAGGGCATAGGCTTCATCATGCTTAGCGCTGGCCAGGTAGTTCAACATGGAGCTTTTCTCCATCCTGGTCCTTCTGATGAATTCTTTGTCCTTAGCCAGTTCCAGGACAAATTCAAACACCTCTTGATCCCCTAAATACTTAAGGTTCTGGGCCGCAAAAACGCTTACTTCTACGTCATTATCGGCAAGAAACCTGACGAGAATCTTATTGGCGTCTTGGCTTGCCACCTTTCCCAGGACCCGTATGACTTCAAGCCGGATATCCTTGTTCGGATGGTCCACAAATCCCTCAAAATGATGGACTTCTTTCAAATCGCCTATCGCTTCCATCATCGACATGATCTCAAGGGAGAGAGAAACATTGCTGCCCTTGGCAAAGTAGAGCAGCGCGCCCACATCCTTCTTGCCTATTTCCCTTAAAATATCCGCAGCCTTGTGTTTATGGACCATGTCCTTTGCGTTCTCCCAGGCTATTCCCACCACAGTGACAACTTCAGGACCTAGAATTTCCAGGTACTGGAAGAAAGAATCATAATCCTTCACCTTATCATCCAAATAGAGCTTTTTGAGCAAGGACTTGGAACTTTCATCTTTGGCGTTTTTCTCGACTTTATCCAGAAGCATGATCTTTTCTTCCGATTTATCCCTCAAATTCTCCTTCAGTTCATGAACGTTCTTTAAAATTCCCAGCGCCTTGGAGAAGTCGGCGCTGCGGACGATCTCGAGAAAATACTTCTCAAGCATTTTGAGTACATCGGCGAACTGCCCATCGCTCTTCTCGAAGTAGAGTATCTCAAACAGCAAGTCCACCAGCTCGCCCTCGGAAGTCATCCGCCTTCCCTTTTCCAGCAGCTTCTCTATTTCCGGTGCTTCTTCCGGGGTGAGAGCAGGTATTCGCTGGTCAGAACCCTCCATCCCCTCCCGGTCTCCTTCGCCCTCGCCCTTCTTTGGCTGTCGACCTCAAAATCTTTGGCTTTGTCTCCGCCGCCGATCTTCAGATCAAGGAACTCGTCGAGCGCGTAATACCGAATGTTGACAAAATCCTTCTCCCAGAGGAGGCCCACAGCATCACTTTCCTCCGAAGGAAGGTCAATCGCTTCTTTCAAGATATTCAGGAAGTATTGAAGCTCCTTGCTGTCCAGGCCTTTGAAAAAGGACAGCTGCCTCATCCCGTCCTTGAACAGGAAAAAGGGAAGGCTTCGCTTTTTTTCTTCATCCTGAAAGGCGATCTCGTTTTTATATCTGAAGTTGAACTCCCCGATTCCGATCCTCATTTCATCATACTCTTCGAGGAATTCTCTCAGCTTCTCATCAAAAATGCCGACAGTTTTTTCAACCGAGGGATTTCCCGGGGGATAAAGCTTCATGGTGGAGAAGGCCGTATCAAAGTACTTGAAGAGCAGTTTGACCTTGTTCAGCTCAGCCGGGTCGACCTTTTTCTCGGCAGCAGGAATTTCTTCCGGCTCAGCCTGAGCGTCAGGCTTATCGAATTTTTGCTCTTCCATCTTCCCCAAGTTTATCTATATTACCAATAATCCCGACATTTTAACAGTTTTATATCTTCTTTAAAACCAAAATTATCCATCATAAATCAAAAAAAACTTACTCTCGATTCGAGCTTTCTGCTTGAAATTCTATCCCCAGGCTAAAAACAGCGGCTTCAGCGTGGCCAAAGGAGCATTTCCCACCAGTTTTGCAGTTCCTCTGCCTATTCAAGAGGTTATTCTAACACAAATCCTTAAAATCAAATCAATCCTCTCCAAAGGTGATTCGGGGGAGGATTTTTCACCCCTTTATTTCCCCTCTAAAGGGGACATGAGAAACTAATAAATTTTGCCGAGATTCGCTTTACAACGTAACCATATGAAAATAAAAAAAAATTACAGATAAAGGCACCATGCATAGAGAGAACATAAAGCTTTAAAATAAGCATTAAAATAAAATTGAAATTGGGAAATCGATTGGTGTATATTAAGAAAACCTCAACCATGAAAAAATTCATTCCAAAGGGAGGGAAACCATGAGAAAAATCATTTCCGTATCATTCTTGATTTTAGCCTTTTTATTCAGCGTTTCGCTCTTTGCCCAGGAGCCCTACAAGCTTCCACCCAAGGATGTGATCGATATCGTCGACGCTACTCCCCCACCGCGCGTCTCCATGAGTCCCAATGGTGAATTGATGCTCCTTTTCGAATATGAAGCCATGCCCTCGATCGCCTACATGGCCCAGCCGCTTCTCAGGCTGGCCGGCACCCGGATCACGCCCAACTACAACAGCCGCCAGCAGACATCGTTCTACACCAGCCTGACCATCAAATCCATCAAAACCGGAAAAGAAATGAAGATCGATCTGCCCGACGGCGCAAAACTGGGCTATCCCAGCTGGTCTCACGACGGCCAGTGGCTGGCTTTTTCCCGCTTGACCGACACAGGCTTCGAAATCTGGGTCGCCGAGACGAAAACAGGAAAAGCCAGAGCCCTGACCGGACCCATCCTCAATTCCACAGTCAACTCAGGATACTCCTGGCTGCCTGAGAACAAGCTTCTTGTCTGGGCCATAGTTGAGGACCGCGGCGCTCCCCCCAAAGAACCCGAAGTTCCCACTGGCCCGAACATCCAGGAGACATCCGGCAAGTTTTCGAAAGTCTGGACTTACCAGGACCTGCTGCAGACTTTCTATGACGCGGAGCTGTTCAAATACTACGCCACCTCTCAGATCTGGGAAATCGACGCAGCCACCGGAAAAAGCCGAAAGATCGGAAAGCCCGGGTTCTACCTCTATGCTGATCCTTCCCCTGACGGAAAACTGCTGCTGGTTTACAGGGTCAAAGAGCCCTATTCTTTCAGCGTACCCTACTATTCCTTCCCGCACAGCGAGGAAATTTGGGATAGAGACGGAAACCTCGTTCATCTCTTCGCAGACCTCCCCGTAGAGGATGAAGTCCCGGTCCGAGGCGTTCCCACCGGGCCGAGGTCTGTCCAGTGGCGGACGCTTAAGCCGGCCACTCTGATCTGGGTCGAAGCCCTGGACGAAGGAGACCCGGAAAAAGAGGTCCCTCACCGGGATAAACTGATGACGCTCTCTTCTCCCTTCAAAGGCGAGCCGAAAGAGATCATGAAGATCGAGCACCGCTACTCGGGAATCGACTGGCTCCAGACAGAGGGAGAGGCATTCCTCACCGAATACAACTGGAAAAAAAGATGGAGGACCACTTACTGCGTGAATGTGGATGACCCGAGCATCGCTCCGAGAAAGGTCATCGACATCAGCTCCCAGGACCGCTACAACGACCCGGGACGCCCCGTGTTCACGCTTACACCCCAGGGAGAATATATCATCCTTCAAGATAAGGACTGGATCTATCTGCGGGGAAGCGGCGCCTCGCCCAAAGGAGACATGCCCTTCCTCGACACAATGAACTACAAGACGATGGAGAAGAAGCGGCTGTTCCAGTGCAGCGAAGGCAGTTATGAATCCTTTGTCGACTTCGTCGGGAAATCCAGGAATGAAATAATAACAGAATACGAATCCAAGACCGAGCCTCCCAATTATTACCTCTACAACCTGAAGAACAAAAAGAAAAAGGCTCTCACCGACTATAAAGACCCCGCTCCTCAGCTCACGGGTATGAAGAAGCAGCTCGTCAAATACACCCGGGCGGACGGAGTCGAGCTCTCCGGAACCCTGTACCTGCCGCCGAGCTATAAAGAGGGAGAAAGGCTGCCCTGTGTGATCTGGGCCTATCCGATCGAATACAGCGACCCGAGCGTGGCCGGACAGATCCGGGGTTCCCCCCACACGTTCACTTTCTTCAGGGGGACATCCCAATTATTCTTTGTCACCCAGGGGTATGCGCTCCTCGACGGTGCCCAGATGCCAGTCATCGGAGACCCCAAGACCATGAACGACACCTTTGTCGACCAGATAGTCTCAAGCCTCAAAGCTGCCATCGACAAGCTGGATTCTATGGGAGTAATCGACCCCAAGCGCGTCGGTGTGGGCGGACACAGCTACGGCGCTTTCATGACAGCCAACCTGCTCGCCCACTGCGACCTCCTGTCAGCCGGGATCGCCCGAAGCGGCGCCTACAACCGGACTCTGACTCCTTTCGGCTTCCAGAGCGAACGAAGAACTCTCTGGCAAGCTCCGGAGATCTACTTCAAGGTCTCGCCATTCATGCACGCCGACAAGATCAACGAACCCATCCTGCTTATCCATGGCGAAGCGGACAACAACTCCGGGACCTTCCCGATTCAGTCCGAGAGGCTCTATCATGCTCTGAAGGGACACGGCGCCACGGCGCGGTTGGTCATGCTGCCACATGAAAGCCACGGCTACAGGGCGAGGGAATCCGTCCTCCACGTGCTGGCAGAGATGTTCGAATGGTTCGATACATACGTGAAGAATAAGAAGTGATTATCCGCTGATTTCTGCCTAGTCCCCTTGTCAAGCTGTTGCTTATGCGTTGAATTCAAATTCGGCTGATGAACTCCCCAACCAATTCCATTATCGCTTTCTCTTTTTGCCAGGCGGCATTATCAAAGATGGATTGAGGTGCTGCCGATGTTACGATCACCATATTCAAGTCCTGGATGACCATGATCAATTGACCACCATGGCCCCAAGCAAAATTGTATTGATGATTTCCGGATACACCTGACCACCACATATATCCATAACCTAGCTGATGGATGTTGGTTAGAATCTCTCCGGGGTAGGTTGATGGAGAAAATATTTGGAGAGACTCTGACACCCATTCGGAGGGAATAATTTGAACGGTGCCGAAGACGCCGTTATCCAAAAATAGCTGACCGAATTTTGCCATGTTTCTCGGTGTCAGATAAACGTCGCCACTCCCATAATAATATCCTAGCGAATCGACCGGCCAGTAGGGTGTTGTAACACCCAAATGATCAAAAAGATAGGTTTGGCAGAATGACCGAAGGGAAGTATTGGCAGCTCGTGCGACAATAATTCCCATCATGTGCGCTGTAAAGTTCGAATAGCCAAATTCTGTTCCTGGATCGTTCATCAGTGGGAATTGTTCGATGAAAGGAATCCAGTTTGACGACGAAAAAAGGGTAGCCAGATAGCCATCGAATTCCTCCCACGGATAACCCGACCGCATCTGGAGTATCTGCTGAATGGTAATATCCGATTTTCTGGGATCTAAGGTTTGCCAACCAATTTCGGGAAAGAATTCCATCATTTTTTGATCAAGACCTGTAAGATGATTTTCTCTTAACGCAATCCCTGTCAGGGCCGAAGTAATGCTTTTTGTAACAGATGCTGTGGAATGGGCATCAAAGATACCTTGCCCGTTAAAATATTTTTCGGCGATGAGAAATCCGTTCCTGACAATGATCAAGCTGTAAATATGGTCAAATCGTTGAGCATCTTCATATATCTCATCGAGTTTTCTCGAATCAAGTCCTTGTTCTTCGGGGGTGGAAATTGGCCAACCATCATTCAAAGCAACCGGTTGGTAGGATTCACTTTCCTCCGTGTTTGTAGAGCAGCCATGAGCTATTAACATCGCAAGAATGACCGATATAATCATCAAAAATCGCATAAATATTAGACCTTTCCGTTTTTTTCGATGATTTGCGAACATATTACTCGTTAATTTAGCGCAAGGCTTGTTAAGTCTTTTCGGTCTCGGCTCTTCTGAGGATAAAAAATTCGTTGTCCGGAGTGCTGGGTTAATTAAGATAGGAATTTCGTTTTCTGCTGAGCTGACCGAATGAACGTTCATCTATCAATTTTCCCTCATTCTATTACGGCGGATTATAAAATGTGATGCGCTGGGATGTCAAACTGAGCTCAAACTCTTCCTCTGCACGCTTGACACATCACGGAGAAAGGTTCTACTCTATAATCAGATAGATTAAGATTAGACAAAAGGCGGGTGGCTTGAAAAAATATCTATTCATCTTTTCAATACTCATTCTTGTCACTGGAATCTATGCTCAGGAATTAAAATTCATGTTCGGGGGAAGTCTTTCAAAATACGAGATTTCGCCTGAAACCTATTTCGATTCTGACCTTGGAGATGATTACAGCTATGAAATCAGCAAGAAAAATGGATTTCTCCTGGGAGCGGGAATCGAATTCAATCTGGCCAGAAACGTATCTCTCGAAATCGATGTCCTGTATCTTCAAAAAGGTACAGAAGCCCAAAGGTTTTATTCTTTTCTAGAAATATACGTAGCTCCGCAGAAAAACACTCTGCATGTCATCAATATCCCCGTATTACTTAAAATCAAGTTCCTACGCGGCTCATCTCCCTACATCCTTGGCGGACATGAATGGTCGTTTATCCTTTCGCATAGATATAGTTCTTTTATCGATAATCGATTTGTAGGAGGAGGCAGCAGAACAGAATCCACCGAGACTCTTGAATCCGGGCTTGTCTACGGAGGAGGATTCGAGATCAAGTTGAAGAAGACATCCTTTTTTATCGAAGCCAGGTTTCTTAATGGATTGAATAACATAATAAAAGATAGTCAGTTCGACTGGGAAACAGCAAAAACCAGGACAATAGTCGTTTTAGCAGGATTCAAAATTTAGTTTTAAAAGGAAGGCTGATGAAAAAAACTCTATTCATCTTGCTGATTCTTATCCTTGTTTCAGCGGCTTATGCCCAGAAAATCAATTTCATCGGAGGGATGAGCCTTTCCAGATATCATGTGGAAGGGCTGGTGTATGCACCCCCTCCGTTTGGTCCAGTATGGCGTTATAACAGCGGATTTATCGGAGGGATGGGTATTGAATTCAAAGTTTTTTGGTTTCTCAGGTTTGAAGCAGATGCTTTATATTTCCAGAAAGGAAGTAATTATAGCCTTATGCCTGGCGACAAGAGCATTTGTAACCTGAATACAATCAGCTTCCCCATCCTGGTTAAATTCGCCTTTTTACCTGATTCACTTCCTTACATTCTTGCGGGTGGCGAATTTTCAATTATACTTTCTGAAAAATGGGACGGAAGGGATTCTACAGTTAGCAGAGAAAAAAATGATTACGGAATTCTTCTGGGGGTAGGGAATAATATCAAAATCCCCGGAGCTTCCTTATTTATAGAGGCCCGATATCATATCGGGATCTCTGATATTAATAGGGCAGACGAGATGTGGGGATGGGACGATATTATAATGAAAACCAGAGCATTAGCCGTGATAATCGGAGTCAAAATTTAATAATAAAAGGAAAGGGAGTCAAGGATAACTCTTATTCATACTTATGAGCTCATATTTATGAGAATTTTTTTTTACAAGTCCGAAACGATTTTAGCGATTTGTTTACCGATTTTATCCCATGATTTAGATTTTTCCAGGCATTTATCATGAATCTTCAGCGAGGTGGCCTGGATAAAACAGACATCCTCAAAAACAGAGAGAACCATTCCTATCCCATGCTCGGCCACCAATGCCTTGAATTGTACTGTTGTCTTTCATGTCTCCCCCCCAAAAATAAGAGCTGACGTTCTATAAGATAAGGAAAGTACGCTGTCCCGTCAACATAATTGCCATATTTTATTCATCATTGCTGTTTCGTATTGAAAAAAACCATGCAATCCGCTTAGAATAATAAGTTGCAGCCCTGAATTGATAAAACTGACAGCACGATTGAAAGCTTTGAGAAAGAAAGCACACTCGCCCGAAAATATCCCCATATAGGTTACCTTCCTATGTGCTGACATATTTGGACGCGAAGGAGAAATCATGAGAGCCAATAAAATCCTCATGTTCGCAGCAGCAGCCATGCTGCTGTTTCTCAACACAATCCCGGCTTCATCCCTCATCCAGGAAGCCGGAAAAAAAGACCGGGAGCTGACTATCACTTCGTGGCTCGTGCTCGGCCCCTTTCCCTCTCCTCTGCCCGCCTTTTACGATGACGAGAAAAAGGTCTTTCCCGTAGACAAACTGCTCGAGTTTGAAGCCATCGACATCCCCTGGCTCAAGCCCAGAGAGGGCGCTTCGCTCAAGCTTCATGACGGTACTCAGGCTCAATGGAAAAAAATGGACACCGGAAGAAGAGGAGTTCAACTCACCAAGAGCGCAGGTATCCCCTCCACTGCCTACCTCGGAGTCTACGTGGAAGTGACGAGGTGGACGACAGCCAAGATCACCGTGGTCAGCCCCCAGCTTTTCCAGGTCTATCTGGATGGAAGCATTTCTGTAAAGAAAACAGGCTCGGATGAAGGCGAAGAGGGAGAAGGCTCGCCCAGAGGAAAAAGCGCCTCCGAGGACATCATCCTCGAGACAGGAAAGCACCTCCTCCTGGTCAAGACTGTCTTTGACCCGGCCTCCGGCTCTGACTGGACGGTCGAGGCCGCCCTCTCCTTCAACGAAGGCTATGCTTCCCCGCCTCCGCTGTTCTCCCATTCTCCGGCGGAGAAGATGACCATCAGGCATCTCCTCGATGGGCCCAAGGTCAACAGCACCTCCATCTCCGCCGACGGAACGCTCGCCGCCCTTTCCAAATCGCAAACTCAGCCCCCGAGCGACGATTCGGAATCCTGGCTGGAAGTCTACCAGCTCCCCGAGGGACGGCTGCTCCATACGTTCCGCGGAGGCATGTCCATATCCAGCGTGAACTGGGCGCCCCAGGGAAAAATCTTTTCTTATACCAGCCATGACAAATCAAGAGCGACCATCTGGATCGTGGACCTGGACAAGGGAACCTCAAACCCCATCCTCAAAGAAGTCGAAGACCTGGGAGGCCATGTCTGGGCTCCTGACGGAAGCTTCATCGTTTACTCGATCTCGGAAAAGGGACAGCAGGACAGCAAGAATATCAAAAGATTCCAGAACATGGAGGACCGGCAGCCCTGGTGGCGGGACCGGAGCTATCTCTACAGGCTCACCGTGCCCGAAGGCATCCGGCAGCGCCTGACCGCAGGAGAGCTCTCCACCGTCCTGAACAGCATCAGTCCGGACAGCAAAAATCTTCTCTTCACCCGAACAGTTGTCGATTACAGCGAGCGCCCCTTTTCCAAGACTGAGCTCTACTCTCTTGACCTTTCTACGCTCGAAGCAAAGATGCTGTGGAAAGGAAAATGGTTCGACAGCGCCCAGTGGGGTCCGGACGGAAAGAGTCTTCTTGTCCTCGGCGGCCCCTCGACATTCGGAGCTATCGGTCACAACGTCCCCAAAGGCACGCTTCCCAATGAACTGGACACCCAGGCTTATCTGTACGACCCCCAGACCGGTCAGGCCGACCCCATCACAAGGCGCTTCAATCCTTCCGTCAACCAGGCCTTCTGGAGCCGGACAGAGGACTGCATCTATTTCAAAACTATCGACCGTTCCTACCAGCAGCTCTATAAATTCGACCTGCAGAAAAGAAGCTTTTCCCACATAGACTGCGGGATTGAGGTCATTGAACAGATCGATATCGCCGAGAAAAATCCTGCGGCTGTGTGCGTCGGCTCGAGCGCGACGATTCCGCCCAAGGCCTATTTACTGGACCTGGAGAACAGGAAATGGACCATGCTCCATGATCCGGGAAAAGAGGACTTCGCGGATGTCAGGTTCGGAGAGGTCAAAGCCTGGAGATTCAAGAACAAACAGGGCCGCTGGATCGAGGGCAGGGTGTATTATCCCCCTGATTTTAATAAGAATAAAAAATACCCGTGCATTGTCTACTATTATGGCGGCGCCTCTCCGGTCACCAGGGAGTTCGGGGGCCGCTACCCCAAGAACCTCTATGCCGCCCACGGATACATCGTCTACGTGCTTCAGCCCAGCGGAGCCTACGGTTTCGGGCAGGAGTTCTCCGCCCTTCATGTCAACGACTGGGGACTGGTTGTGGCCGATGAGATTATCGAAGGCGTGAGAAAATTCCTCGATGACCATCCTTTTGTCGACCCCAAGCGAGTCGGCTGCATGGGGGCCTCCTACGGCGGGTTCATGACCATGCTCATCCTTACCCGCACCAACCTTTTCTCCGCGGCGATCGCCCACGCCGGCATCAGCTCCATTTCCAGCTACTGGGGTGAGGGATTCTGGGGCTACTGGTACAACAGCGTCTCCGCAGCCAACAGCTTCCCCTGGAACAGGAAGGACATCTATGTGAGTCAAAGCGCCTTGTTCAACGCGGATAAGATCTCGACGCCCCTCATGCTTCTTCACGGCTCCCAGGACACCAACGTCCCGCCCGGCGAAAGCACCCAGCTCTTCACAGCGCTCAGACTCCTCGGACGGGAAGTGGAGTACATCCAGATCCTGGACCAGAACCACACCATCATGAATTACACCAAGCGGAAAATCTGGACCAAGACCATCCTGTCCTGGTTCGATAAATGGCTTAAGAACGAGCAGGAATGGTGGAGCTCCCTCTATCCCGAGAAATAAGGAAAAACGCAAAAAGAAAACTCAATAGAGGTTTTCGGTCAGGCGGGATAAAGCAGAAGAGGATAATAAGGGGCATAAGAATTTCTTATAGATACAGGAATTCATAATTCAAGGAAGGACGTTTACCATGAATGAACCGAAATGCGCCGAATGCAAGCCCAAACCCTGTGTGCGGGGCGTAACCGATGAGTCACTCCTTCCCTCTTTTTGTCCCATCAAGAACTTCAAAGGCCTGCTCGAGGAGGTCAGGGAAAAATACCGGTCTAAAGACATCAAGGATTTCTACCTCCAGGCTGCGTTGATAGAGAAAGAAGCCTATGATGAGAAAGCCGCGAGAGAAGAAGGGCGGACCGTGCCTGTCCGGCCGAGGATCAGGGAAATCGCCGAGTTCGCCAAAAAAATCAACGGCAAGAAGGTCGGAATCGCCTTCTGCTCGGGCCTGATCGATGAGGCAGGCAGGGCGTCCGCCATCCTGAAAAAAAACGGGCTCGAGGTCATCTCTGCAATCTGCTGCTGCGGAGCAGCGGATAAGACCGACCTGGGAGTTCCGTCCGATTTCAAGATTCGAGACCCAAAAAAATTCGAAGCCGGTTGCAATCCCCTCCTCCAGGCGGAGCTTCTCAACAGGTCGAAAACAGCGTTCAACATCATCATCGGCCTCTGCGTGGGCCATGACATGCTCTTCACCAAACACTCCCGGGCTCCGGTGACGACCCTCATCGTCAAGGACCGTTTCACCGGGCACAACCCGGTGATCAGCCTCTACACCAAATACCACAAAGATATCGTCTGAAAATCATTCAGAAGACGAATTGAGGGCTTAATTAATTGGGGAAATGCAATCAATTTAATAATGAAATTGCCGCGCTTTGCCCGCAATGACAAATTGCATGAGAAATTGGGAGGCTGTCCCCAAGTCCTAAAATGACAACTGCAGGAAAAGGG
>SMTZ1_10011790_pt1 | contig 22269 bp, 19 predicted proteins | sample DeeMarSWOR136_30_FD_25667 | JGI IMG/M metagenome (IMG submission 25667) | reverse complement strand
TTCAGTGGAGAATAGATAATACTTCAATTCCTAATTGGGGTAGCAACTGGACATTTACACCATCTGCTGATTTTCAAACTCCTGATATGGGTTGGCTTACAGTGATTGTTAATTTTACTGCTCCAGATGAAGAGAATAAAGAATTTACTGGTAAAATAAAAGTTGTAAATGCAATTTATCCTAGAGAATATTGTGAAATAGATGTTTATATAAAAACACCAAGAAGCAAAGAAATATACAAGACATTTCTAATGCAGATATTTGAAAGGTTCCCAAATATATTCCCAATAATAAGACAACTACTTGGACTATAAATTAGTCCAACTCTCTTTTTTTTCTTTTTGGAACGTTTCCCATTGCTGGAAAGATTGCTAATATCAATTAAATTGTATTGAATTCGAAATCAGAGAAAGAAATATTTAAACAAAACAACATTTTATTTTATTATTATAACTGGTTTGTTCAATAAATAAATAACAAATATTATGATTTTTGTTTTATTTACTATGATAATGATAAAAAAGAGGTAAATTATGAAAAAGAAGATAATTTCAATATTAATAGTTCTATTTTTAGTTTTAAGTGGACTTGGAGCTAGCGCCATATATATTGAAAAATCATCTTTAATTGATGAACAAAATGATGAACAACAGATTATTGATTTGAAAGACCTTATAAATGAAGAAAGATTTAGTTTGAGGAATATATTTTTTAATTTGAAAATGTCATTTTTCATAAGACTTGTAAAGTTTCCATCACTCTCTGTATGTATTATTAAAGGTGATGAGGTAATTTGGTCAAAAGGTTATGGTTTTTATGATCTTGAAAATAGAAAACCTGCAACAGAAGACACAATTTATAACATAGCACAGATTACAAAATCTGTTACTGGTACTGCATTAATGCAGCTTTATGAACAAGGACTTTTCAACCTAGATGAAGATGTAAATAACTATCTACCATTTTCTCTTAGGAATCCTAATTTTCCTGATGAACCTATTACCTTTAGGATGTTGTTATCACATTCATCAGGTTTAAGAGATGATATACATATAAACGAAGTATATGGGCGTTCAAGGTCTTATGGTTGGGTTAATTTTTCGGGAGATCCACCATTTTCATTTTTTCCTTATCCATGGTTAGAAGAGCATCTTACCACTAGTGGAAAATGGTACAATCCAAAACATTGGTCAAACAATTACAAACCTGGAGGATACAGTTTGTATTCACATATTAATTATGCAGTTATTGCTTATCTAATAGAAATTATCTCAGGTGAAATATTTGTTGAATATTGTAAAGAACATATCTTTTTACCATTAGAAATGTATAATACAAGCTTTAATGTCTCAGAACTTGATATTAATAATGTAGCTATTCCTTATTATTATCATAAAGGAGTTGGAAAATACCTTCAGATAAATGAATTATCTATTGACGGTGAAATTCATCCAAGTAAATACTGGAGAATACTAAATTATCCTGCTGGAGGTTTGTACTCAACAGTATCTGATCTTTCACATTTCTTAATCGCTCATGTAAATGAAGGTGTATACAATGGTGTTCGTATTCTTGAAAAGGAAACGGTTGATGAAATGCATCAGATTCAACCACCAGGTAATTTTAATCCAATGATTCAAGCTTATTATGGTTTAGCTTGGCTTTTTAAAGAAGATCCTCTAATTTTTAATATTACACTTATGGGTCATTATGGCTTAAGTTTTGGTGTTGTAGGTATTATGTATCATATTCCTACTGATGATGTTAGAGTTATTTTTTTCGCTAATGGGGACGGTTTCACAGGTCTAACAATGTTTGTTAATTTAATAGAGATAAATCTTTTCAAAAAAGGTGGTCTTAACCTGCTTTCTTATGTTGATTTTAAAAAACTTTGGGGCGGGATGAGATCCTATTAAAGAACAATTGATTTACATTTAAGATTGAGATAATAAAATTATTAAAGGATAAATTTGCCCATTTGCCTTTGATGAAGTAATACTATTGAGTTCTCATTGGATTTGTGAAAGGACTTATTATATTGGTGATGAGGTATAGGATTCTTGTGGTTTAATTAGTTATACAACTTTTTTTGAAATTACTATTCCAAGCACTAGAGCAATATTTACCTCTTTATTCTATTGGTTTTTATAACGTTTCTTAATGCTGGAAAAACTACTGAGATTAAACATAGTGATATCCTTATTAAACTGAAAAAACAAATGAAAGTAAGAAGCCAGACAAAAAAGATGTTTGATTATTATGGTAACGATCAGTCAGTGGCTAAATCCCCTAAAATCAAAAAATATGAGACTCATAAGAATAATATCTTTATTACATAGTCAGAAGTATAAAATAAAATTAATAGAAAAAAGAAGAAATCAAAGAAAAATTAAATAACAATAAGATATGAAAAATAAGTAAAAAATAATCTATTTGAACATAATAAATATTAGAATGTTATAAAATATAATTTTGTACAATAAACTAACAATATATCTTTAATATTGTGAATTATTATTGAAAAATGGAGGAATAATGTGAAAAAAATAATTGTTCCATGTATATGTATGATGCTGTTAATGACACTAACACCCCTTGTAGCATGCGGAGAAGTAGTAAATGAACTTGAAAAAAAAGATTTTAAATTTGATGTAAGACCTATGTTCCTTTTTCAACATTTGAATCCATTATGGCAGATATATTTAAAACATCTTGATATTGTTTCTTTTTCAGTATATGAAGATTCAGATGAACCAGGATTTCTATATGCAAATATGAATGTTAGAGATTTTAAATATTCTGAACGTCTTACCTGTTATGTTATCTATTGGACTTATGAATGTACTCGTTATTATGCAGTAATTCATATTCATACTGGTGGAGAAGCATTAAGTATAAACGCTGGATATTTTGACGAATCCTGTAAAGCCCATTGTACTCCGATAAATGGTGATATAAATGAAGAGGACAATACATTAACATGGATCATTCCAAAGGATATTATTGGTAATCCAGAAGCTGGAGACGAATTTACAGAGATACATGCAAATACATTCTTGATTTTCCAAAAAAGTTGTGAAACGAAATTTCCGATATATCTTGCTAAAGATATTGCACGACCATTAATAGGAGTAGGTTATACTTACACAGTACAGTACTAATTTAATTAACTTGGAAAACTCCTCTTCTATGATAATTCTGTCATGGAAGAGCCTCTTTCTCTTTCTTTTCCATAACACAATTATTTTCGTGTTGCTAATTATTTTTTTACATTATCTTTATCAATCACCTCTCATTTATACATTACGTCTTAAGATGGTGAGTATCGGTATGACGACACTCTTCTATACGGGTACAGGTCCTTCGTCTGGGAAGGATTTGCCCATTATGGTGAGTCATTAGCTGCCCACTCTTTTTTTCAAAGGGTACAAAGGCCCATGAGAAGGAAGGGCAGCCGACATTCACCATCTTATGCATATGATAAGCCTCAACAATTTTTTGGATTGTAGGGTTTTTTTGTAATCAAAACCTTGTAAATTATATCGATCATACTAGAAGCAACAGCGACATGTGCGATACTGGCGTTATCCTTTTGTTTCTTTTTCTTCCGGTAATAATATCCAAGTTTAGTATTGGTTCTTCCAGCAGCATTTGCTGCTTGTATTAGTGCCCATCTTAGATGTTTTCTACTACTAGTTTTAGGAATATGACCTTTAGATTTTTTACCACCTGATTCATGGAACGCTGGAACAACTTATAACATGAAAGCACGGGACCAAAACCTGTAATGCTCTGAATGAGTCTGTATTCCTCCTTCCAGTATTTCATAGTATAACCACTTATTTCTTGACCCAGATGTTCTGATTTTTTCTCCAGATACACAAAATGATCATATTCATACCGTAGTTCCAAGCTTACCTCTTCAGATCCAATATATTGCAACAACTTTTGTCTCCATTTTTTACTAAATGCCTCCTGATCGGGCATTACAATACCATTTCTGTCAAGGAATGCTTGTATCCGATTGTTACATCGTACTAATTCTTCCATCAAACTATGCCTTACTTGTAAAAGGCTTCGTAGACGTTGGATTTTCTCATCTGGAATGTATGAACATGGAAATGTTCCTAACCGGAGCATTTCAGATAATCGTTTCGCATCAAGTTTATCATTCTTTGCGATAAGCTGCCTTAGTTGTATGGTGTTGGCAACTTTGATGTTATAGTTGTTCCTCAAAAAGTTTTGATACAAGGCGTAATAGCTAGTACTTGCTTCAAGCCCTATTATCGATGACTTGAGGTAGTTTTTTAATTGTTTGTACAACTCAGTGTATCGTGTAGCAGTTTCACCTTCTAATAGAATATCTCCTAGCCTGTTTCGTATCACATAGGTGGTTTTTTCCTTATGGACGTCCAATCCGATAAAATACTTCGTATTTTTCATGTTGCTTCACCTTTTTCGGGTTATGCAACACGATTTAATTAAGAATTATCATACCATCTTTTTTTTCTTTATTTTTAATAGAACGTTTCCCATTGCTGGAAAAACTGCTGAATCTTTTAAAATAAATACTTTGTTACATGTCTGTAATACATCAAATTTCGTTATTAAAACCCGGTTAACAGAAATCTAGTTCCAATAGATACACTCGCTGTTATTGATACATTTAAATACCATCTACTGGATGTAAAATATTGAGGGAGGCAAAGAGTATAATGTCAAAATCCTCAGATATGGTTTATAAGACATTGGTAGTTGGAGTTATAATTTTGTTAATCTGTATAAGTACTAATCCATCCATAGCTACTGAAAATATAAAGAAATCTTCAACACAAATATCTAATGGAAATACCCTTTATGTTGGTGGTGTTGGACCGAATAACTATACAAAGATTCAGGATGCAATATACGATTCAACAGATGGTGATACAGTGTTTGTCTACGATGATGGTTCACCATATTATGAAAATATAGAAGTGGATAAATCAATTAATCTTATTGGTGAAAATAGAGATACAACGATTATTGATGGTAGTGGGTTTGGAGATGTTGTTTTTATTTTATCTGATTGGATTAATATGAGTGGATTTACAATTAGAAATAGTGGAGATGAATTGTATGATGCGGGAATTAATATAAGTTCTAACAGCAACATTATTATTGGTAATATCTTCTCGGAAAATGAATGGGGTATAATTCTTTATGAATGTGATAGCAATATTATCACTAGCAATATCATCATCTCAAATTATTGGGGTATTAAGATATTAAAATCTTATATTAACACAATTATATTTAACCATATAATATTAAATGATTATTCTGGTATTGATATCGATTACTCTAACAATAACATCATAAGTAAAAACAACATAAGCTTAAACGAACACTATGGCATTTGTTTAGTTTGTTCTAACAGCAATAATATTACTAGCAATATAATCAATAATAACGGTTATTGGGGGGATATGGTTTGGTCTGGTGGTGGTATAGATATTGATACTTCCAATGAAAACATTTTATCAGATAATAATATATCAAAGAATTGTCTTTTTGGTATGTTTATCAGTAATTCTAGCAGAAACAATATTAATGATAATACAATCTCTTCAAGTGAAATATGGGGCATACAAATCGAATTTTTTAGTGATAATAATATTATAGTGAGCAATAGCATCTCAAAAACTTATCTTTGTCTACAACTAGTTGATTCCAACAATAACATTATATCTAAAAACAATTTCCTAAAAAAAGGGAATCGAGTATCTTTTTCAAATTGTACTAATACTTGGAAAGAAAATTATTGGAATAGACCAAGAATTCTTCCAAAACTCATTTTTGGATTTGGAAGTGGTTCCAGTTGGTGGATACCACATTTCAATATCGATTGGCATCCTGCAAAAGAACCATATGAGATATAGATAAAACAAAGATTCTTTTTTACTAGAAAGATGGAGCTAGGAATCTAATATAAAAAGCTTAGAATTGAAATCAAACTTAGAATGTGAATTAGAAATTAAAGCATAATATTATTAAGATAATAATATCTTTTAAAATTAATTAGATTTTATAAAATTTTTAATTAAATACAATATACGAAATATTTATATTAAAATTTTACATTAAAAAATATAGTTTAATAGTTTTCAGGGAGAAAAAAATATGCCAACTAATATACGTAAAAAATTATTGGTTTTGGGGATATTTATAATGTTTATTTGTATAAGTGTTATTCCTGATATTGGTGCAAACTTCAGAAAGCCAAATAATATATTTAACGCAGATTTTACTAAGAATACATGGAGAGGGGAGGAACTTTCAAAATATCCACCTAATGAAGAATGGAACAATACATTCGGAGGAACAGATGTTGATATCGGTAGCTCTGTTCAGCAGACCTCTGACGGAGGATACATAATAACAGGATGGACATTGTCGTATGGCGCTGGAAGTAATGATGTTTGGCTTATAAAGACGGATGCCAATGGTACTAAAGAGTGGAATCAGACATTCGGAGGAACAAGTAATGATTATGGCTATTGTATTCAGCAAACCGCTGACGGAGGATACATCATAACAGGAGCAACAGATTCTTTTGGCGCTGGTGGTGATGTTTGGTTAATTAAGGCTGATAACACTGGTAATGAAGTATGGAATAGGACCTTTGGAGGAATAGGAGTTGAGATTGGTTATTATGGTCAGAAGATTGCTGATGGAGGATACATAATAACAGGTTACACATCTTCTTATGGCGCTGGAAGTAATGATGTTTGGCTTGTTAAGACGGATGCTAATGGTACTGAAGAGTGGAATCAGACATTCGGAGGAATAAATTATGATTACGGTTTTTTTGTTCAGCAGACCACTGATGGAGGATATATCATAACAGGAAATACAGATTCTTATGGTGCTGGACATACTGATGTTTGGCTTGTTAAGACGGATGCTAATGGTACTGAAGAGTGGAATCAGACATTCGGAGAATCAATGTGGGATTTTGGTCGTTCTATTCAGCAGATTGCTGATGGGGGATATATCATAGTAGGATGGACATGGACGTATGACGCTGGGGTTTATGATGTTTGGCTTATAAGGACCGACCCTGATGGTAATTTAGAATGGGATAAAAAATTCGGAGGGAATAATGCTGATGATGGTTATTTTGTTCAGCAGATCTCTGACGGAGGATACATAATAACAGGGGACACATGGTCTTATGGTGCTGGAAGTAATGATGTTTGGCTTGTTAAGACGGATGCTAATGGTACTGAAGAGTGGAATCAGACATTCGGAGGAACAGATAGTGAATACGGTTTTTCTGTTCAGCAGACCACTGATGAAGGTTTCATCATAGCAGGGATCACATATTCGTATGGCGCTGGAAGTAGTGATTTTTGGCTAATAAAGATAGAAAAAGAAAATAATTTTCCTTATGAGCCAACCAACCCTTATCCAGAAAATAATTCATGGAATGTCGATATTGAGACGAACCTCAGTTGGACAGGTGGTGATCCTGATGGAGATAATCTCACCTACGATGTTTATTTTGAAGCCAATGATTCAACACCAGATGTTCTTGTTTCAGAAAATCAAACCGAAACAACTTATGATCCAAGAACCATGAATTATAGCACAAGATACTACTGGAAAATTGTCGCATGGGACAATCATGAAGCTTCAACCGAAGGTCCTGTCTGGGATTTCACTACAAGGTCAGACTCCAATCACCCACCAAATAAACCAAATATCTATTATGAAAACATTACCTTATTTGCTTATGCAACTGATATTGACGATGATGATGTAATGTATTTCATTGATTGGGGAGATGGAACAATAAATGAAACAGGTTATTACCCATCTGGAGAAACAGTAGAAATTAACCATACTTATTCAGGACCAGGAGTGTATTATATTTTAGTACAAGCTAAAGATATTCATGGTGCAGAAAGCAAATGGTCAGATCCATACGAAATAATAATAGAAAACAATCCACCTCAAACTCCAGATATAGTTGGTCCTAGTAGTGGTGTAGCTGGAATATCATATAATTTTACATTTAATTCAGTTGATCCTGATGGTGATAATGTTTATTACTATATATTATGGGGAGATGGTTATGTTGAGAACTGGATTGGTCCATTTTCTTCTGGAGTAGATTTTGATATAACTCATACATATGTAAACAAGCGAACTTATTTAATTGAGGCAAAAGCAAGAGATAAATGTTTCCCAATACTGGAAAGACTGCTGAATCTTCTAAAATAAAAAACTGAATATAGAAATCAAACTTTGGATGTGAATTAGAGGTTAAAGGCCCGTCTGATAATTCAAAATATTGAAACGTTTTTTTGTCGTTTTTCTCCTGTTAAAAGAGTCAGTGTTAATGGTTGTCAGGCCCGAGCCGGGATTACCATACAAAAGTTAAAAGCCCTACCTTAAAAATCCTGAGAGTGGGGAATAAAATAAAAGTTCAAGGTATTAACAGTTTTTAACAGGTTAAAAATAGGATGTATATACTAAAGATTTAACTACTATAAAAAACTTGGAAAAAAGGTATAGCTTAATTATTGAATAACATGTTATATCCTCATATTAAACATATAATTCTGGAGATATTAAACTATGCAAATAGACTTAAACAAACATGAAAGATTTCGATATGTTTTATTCACAGGACTTTACCTTGCTGAGGGATTATATCAAACAATGTTACTTCTTGTAACTCCACTTTATCTAGTTGAAAGAAATGTACCAATTCCAATAATCACATTGGTAATGGGTATCGGTGAGCTTCCATGGTCATTAAAATTTGTCTGGGGAGGATTGATTGATTTTTATCATAAATATGGTAGAAAAAAATTTACAGTTTATGGTACAATTATTGGAGCATTGGGTTTTCTAGTTTTAGCATTAATTGATCAATATTTCTCATTAGTATTTTTTACTCTTTTTCTGTTTATTGGTCATACTGGAATTGGTTTTCTTGATGCAGGAGCAGATGCTTGGGCAATAGATGTTACTACTCAAGATGATCGAGGTAAAATAAATGCATCGATGAATATAGGATCTTCTGTTAGTGGTTCAATAGGTGGTCCAGCTTTAGTTATAATTGGAGTTACTTTTGGATATAATATAGCTTTTATTTTTACAGGTGTAGTAATTTTATCTTTAGCAATAATTCCCTTAATTGTAAAATATGAGAAAAGAGAAATTGATAAAACTGATAGAATCAGAATTTGGCCAATAATAAAAAAGGAATTTAGTCAAAAACAAACAAGATTAGTAACAATTTACTTTTTTTTAACTGTACTAAATTATGCATTTATCTCAACATTATTAGTAATATTTGCAAAAACTGTTTTATTATGGGAAGATACTTTTATTGCACTTACAGGTATCATATCATTGGTAACAGGTGTAATACCTGGTTCTATAATAGGGGGGATTATGGCTGATAAACTAGGTAGAAAAATAACACTTTATATTTTCTTATTTCTGACATTTATTTTCTCTATTATTCCTATGTTTATACTTAATTTTGAGGTTCATATTGTTTTGTTTTGGGTTGCTTCAATAAGTTTATTCTGGAGTGCAATGACTTCAGCAAATTGGGCTATGGTAATGGATATAATAAATCCCAAAATTGGTGCTGCTCAACATGAAATTATGTGCTCCATTGCTAATTTTGGGGATATGATATTTAGTGCTTCTGCGGGTACTTTTTTTATTCTACTTGGATACCCAAATGTATTTCTGATTGGTGTAATCTTGGTAATTCCTGCTTTAATTTCACTAATTCCCATAAAAAGTGAAAAAATTAAATAAAATTATTTATTTCATCCCACCTTTATTTAGTGGACTTCTTTGTTCTAATAATTTTGGAACCATATTATTGTCTTTATGAATTATATATGTACTATAATATTCATAATCAGAAATTAATTTTGGAAATTTTGAAGTAATATTCTCAATTATATTTCTTAATTCCTCAATATTTCTAAGTAAATATGTACAGTGAATGTCAACATCATCAATTAATCCTTTTAGAATTCTTATAAGATAAGGGTTAGATCTTATATATTGTTTAATCTGATTTTTTTTATTGTAATCATCCAATTTAATCCTTAAATGAAACCATCTAAAACCAATCTTTGACCAGTCGATGTTAATAGTGTATTGAACTAAAATTCCTTTTTTGATAAGATTTTTAATCCTATAATTAATTATACTTACTGTTGAAGATAGTTTATTTGCAATTTCTTTTGTTGGAATTCTTGAATTTCTTGATAATTCTTGTAATATTTTAAAATCAAAATTTTCAATTTTAATAAATCTTTGACCCCAACTCCAATAGACAGGTTCGTTTGTATCTTGATTTTCATTTATAAGAAAAGAGTATTTATCCATTTCACCTCTAATCCAGCCTACTGCGAATTTTCCAATTAGATATTTATGAAACCTTCTTTTGATTTCATTAATAAATGATTCAAATTCAAGTGCATCTCCCATAAATAACTCTACTTGAAAATCATATATTCCTTCAAGAGAACTTACATATTTTGAAAATTTATGATTAACAAAAAATTCAATAATTTCATTTTTGATATTTGGACTAATATTTGCATATTTATAATAGATATTTATTAATGAATAACCAAATTTTTCATTATTAATATCAATTGTAAATTTTTTTATAATATTTTTTTCTTGTAATCTATTAATTCTATATGAGGCTAATTCACCGGATATTCCGACTTTTTTACCAATTTTCTTAAATGATTGCCTGGAATCTTGTAATAAATAATATAACAATTTTTTGTCTTTATTATTAATATTAATCATAATTTTTTCTTAAAATAATAATTTTCAAGCCTTATATTAATTTTTTCTAAAAAAAATAATCAATACTCTTATATTTTTAATTTTTCTATTTTATTTGACCTCTTCTTAATCAATAGGGAGGAAGGGAAGTCATGGGAATGTCTCGGATATATTTGAGATATTCCTGTGACAAAATCAATATCTAAAAATTATAAAATATTAGTTGAAAAGGGGACATCCTATTGAACAGAATATTTGAAAATGCTACAATTTATTTCAACAATGGTATCAAAGAAATTTACGATGCTATTTCAATAGCAGATCAAGGAGTTTATATTGGACAAATTAAATCGATTAATAACAAAAAAGAGCAATTTATTCATCACAAATTCGTTCCATTGGATCAAATAGACAAAATATTTTTTTTAAATAAAAATGGGAAATCAAGGGATATTGATTTTAAAAAATTTAAGGAGGAAAGAAAAGAATGAAAGCAAAAATAATAGGTATATTGGTAACGATGCTGTTAATATCAACTGCAGTAAATGCGGTAGGGAATATGAAAAATGAAGTTATAATATTACCAATTGTAAAATCTGGTGTTGAATGGGAGCAAACCTATGGTTATGATGAATTTGAGTGGATTTATGATATTCAACCCACTTCTGATGGAGGTTATATTGCAACAGGAGTATCTGAAGAAGATGATATGAATTATGGTTGGTTGTTAAAAGTAGATGAAGGCGGTTCTAAACAATGGGACATTAAAAATTATGATTTCAATGGTACAGATGAAAGTGAAATTTTTTTAGGCTGTGTAAGGGAGACTTCTGATGGAGGATATATTGTTGGTGGATTAGGCTGGTTTTATAGTACTATATATGATGCTTGGATTGCAGTTGGTAGGTTATGGAAGGTAAATTCAGCAGGTGAAACCATTTTTTTCAAATATATAGGTAATGAGCTGGAGATGTGGTCGTTAATCCCAGAAAATATAATAGAAATTGAAGATGGTTTCATCTGTGGTGGATTTTTAGCTCAATATACTGAAACTGAATATTTCCAGTATGTTGCATTATTCAAAACAGACCTGAATGGAGAATTAGATTGGAAAGAAACTTATGTTAGTGGTAATCTAGATTTTGCAAGATCTTTATGGAAATGTGATCCGTCTCATGAGGGATATTTCCTTTCCGGTACGACTTTATATAATGATGAAACAGATTTAGAGGCTTATTATATGGTAAAAACAGATAACTCTGGTGAAATGGAGTGGGATGCAATTTTTGATGGACCAAGCTGGGACTATAGTCCTACGATGGGATGTCATCAGACGCCTGATGGTGGTTACGTTATGGCTGGTATTTCAGCATCCTATGGTGCTGGGTTATCTGATGTTTGGATTGTAAAAACTAATGATACAGGAGTAATGGAATGGGATAAAACATATGGTGAAGAAAATAATGACCGTTGTTATGGTATGACTCCAACAGAAAATGGTTATGCCTTTCTAATTATTAAAGATGCATATATGTATACTGGAACTAGAGATGATATATGGATTGTTGAAACAGATTATGATGGAAATACTGAATGGGAATTTTTACTTGAAAAAGAGGGAATTCAGTGGATGCAATCTATATATCAAACTGATGATAAAGGATTTATCATTGGTGGCAGAACTGGAGCTATGAACAATAAGACATCAGATGCACTTCTCATGAAAATAGAACCATTTCCTCATTTAGATGTTGAAATAAAAGGTGGTCTCGGTATCAAAGCAATTATTACAAACAATGGACTTGGTGATGCTGTTGATATTACTTATGAAATAACTGTAGAAGGTGGGATATTAGATAAAATAAATAAAACAGACAGTGGTAATATTAGTATATCAGCTGGAGAATCTAAAACTATCTCTATTAAACCATTTTTTGGGTTTGGATCAATCCAAGTAACACTGAATGTTGGTTTTAAGGAGGTTAATACAGAAGGAATGCAATTAATTTTATTTTCATTTATCTAGGGTTTTTCCCATCACCTCTCATTTTTTATTATTTTATAAATTAACTTGTTTAAACCGTTTCCCATTGCTTGAAAGACTGCTGAACATAATTTTTTGAAAATTAATATTATTTAAATTTGAGGTTAAAGGCCCGTCTGAAAATTCAAAATATTGATACGATTTTTTGTTGTTTTTCCCCTGTTAAAACATACCGTGTTAATGGTTGGCAGGCCCGAGCCGGGATTTGAACCCGGGACAGAGGATCCACAGTCCCATATGTTACCAGGCTACACTACTCGGGCCATATTATAAGGTGAGGCAATAATTGAAGAAATATTTAAAAATTTAGTATGGGTGATGAATCGCGTATGCTTTTTCTTACAATAAACGATATTACTTCTGGTTAGGCGCATCCGCCAGAGGCGGATGCTATAAAAACCTGACCAGGAGCAATAAATTATGAATTTAGTTAGCGGTAGCCATAGCATTGGCCAGAATTTGTACCATTTGGAATGGTGTCCCAAGTATAGGTACAATATGTTTAAGCGAGAGGAAAATAAAAAACTTTGTGAAGAAATTTTGAGAGAAGTAGCTGAACGAAATAAAATTAAAATAACTGAGTTGAGTGTAATGCCAGATCATATTCACACAGTGGTTGGAATACCACCAACGATGAGTGTTTCTAGGGCACTTCAACTTTTAAAAGGAACTTCATCTAGAGAAATTTTCAGGAGAAAACCAAACTTTAGATTGCGATATCCAAAAGGTCACCTAAGGTCACCTTTGGAGTCCTGGCAAGTTCTACAGAAGCGTTGGAGATACTGATGCAGAAACAGCAATACAGTATGTGCGTGATCAACGACTTCATCAAACCTCGTTGGATGCTTTCCAATCGGCAACTAACCGAGCCTCATAAGAAGCTCCGCCATTCATGGCGGAGAGTATATCACTTTTTATACCATTCTGGATAAAAATCATATTCAATAGGATCTCTTATTTTTACTTCTTTAAAACCTTTCAATCTCAAAAGGCAAGAATCGCATCTTCCACAGGCCTTTTTACCCCCTTTATAACAAGACCAAGTTATTTCAAAGGGAACTTTTAGTTCAAAACCTTTTTTGATAATTTCACCTTTTGATTTATAAAGAAGTGGGGTTTTAATCTCAATAGATTCCCCTAGTATTCCCTTTTTAGTTGAAAGTTTTGCCATTTTTTGGAAGGCTTGAATATATTCTGGTCTGCAATCAGGATATCCTGAGTAATCAGTGGATGTTACTCCAATAAATATTGCATCTGCATTGACTGATTCTGCATATGCTAAGGCAATAGATAAAAAAACTGTATTTCTTGCTGGTACATAGGTAGAAGGAATATTTTTTCCAATTTCATTTAAACTGCGATTGCTTTCAAGTTCGATGGATTTATCTGTTAGAGATGAACCACCTAATTTGCTAAAATCAATATTTAATATGGTATGGTCTTTTACTTTTATTAATTTAGCAATTTTTTTTGCACATATGATTTCTTTTTTATGTTTTTGACTATAATTGATGGTTAGTGCATAAATACTATATTTCTCCTTTTTTGCTAAATAAGCAGATACGCATGAATCAATACCACCAGAAATAAGACAAACCGCTCTATTTTTCATAAAACCTGTTATTTTTTTAACATTTTAGAAATTCTAGCACCTTGTCCAAATCCTTCATCTACACCAATCTCAATACCATCAACTTGACTTGGCAGTGACATCCTTTTTATTACTGTATTAAGAATATAACTAGCAAGATTTTCAGCTGATGTTGAACTTATTGGTAAAAAGATACAATCACTTATTGGAAAAACATAATTATTTCCCAGAGAATTTATTTTTACACTACTTTTTTCTTTAACAATTTTTATTGCTTTACTTTTCTCAGGAATCAAAACTTTATGATCAAGTTCACTTGCAATTTTTCTAAGTATGTTTTTTAATACTGAGAAATCAAGAATTATACCTTTTTTATCCGGTTCACCACTAACCTTTATATGTATGGCATATGTGTGACCATGAAGACGGCCACATTTTTCATATTCAGGAATAATATGAGCAGATGAAAAACGTATATTTGATTTCCAACCATTGATCTCAATATATATGCTCATATAGTATCACTTATTGCTTTTTTTTCTATAGTCCTTAATAGCCTTACGTAATGCATCCGCGGCAAGATTAGAACAATGCATTTTATAAGTTGGAAGACCTCCAAGTTCTTGGGCAACATCATCTCTAGTAAGTTTCAGTGCTTCGTCAAGTGTTTTACCTTTGACCATCTCTGTTGCAATACTGCTACTAGCTATTGCTGCTGCACATCCATAGGTTTTAAATTTAATATCTTCAATTTTTTCATTTTTAACTTTTATATATATAGTCATTACGTCACCACAAACAGGATTACCTACTGTACCGATACCATCAGCATCCTTAATCTCACCAATGTTTCTAGGATTACGAAAATGATCCAGAACTTTTTCAGTGTATATATCTTTCATACACAATCTCCTTATCTATTCCATAATGGTGACATGTTTCTGAGGTTCTGTACTACTTCAGGTAACACATTTGCAACATATTCAACATCTTCTTTTGTACTCATTCTACCAAGAGTTAATCTTAAAGATCCGTGAGCCTCAGCTGGATCAAGACCAATTGCTAAAAGTACATGTGAAGCTTGTAATTTCTTTGATGAACATGCAGAGCCAGTTGATGCAGCAATTCCCTTATCATCAAGCATTAAATTTAATGATTCCCCTTCAATTGCAATAAAACGAAAATGAGCATTGTTTGCTAGTCTTTTTTCAGGATGACCATTAAGATAACATTGTTCAATTGTTTTTATTTCTTTAATTAGTTTGTTTCTTAGGCTAATAAGATGAGCAACATCCTTACTCATTCTCTTTTTTCCTAGTTCACAAGCCTTACCAAGTCCAACGATACCAGGTGTATTATGCGTACTACTTCTAAGACCTTTCTCATGGCCGCCACCATGTGCTAATGTTTGCAACTTTACACCTTTTCGTACAAATAATGCTCCAGAACCCTTTGGCCCATATATTTTATGAGACGAAATTGATAGCAAGTCAATATTTAATTTATTTACATCTAATGGAACCTTACCTATTGCCTGAACAGCATCGGTATGAAATATAACATCGTGTTTTTTTGTGATTTTTCCAATTTCTTCAACAGGTTCAATTGTACCAATTTCATTATTCCCAAACATTATTGTTACAAGAAAAGTGTCTTTAGAAATTGCATCTTCTAAATCACAAATATTGATTAGTCCATGTTTATCAACAGGTAAATATTTTACATTAAATCCTAGTTTTTCTAAATGTTTACATGTTTCAAGAACTGCAGGGTGCTCAACTTCCGAAGTAATAATATGATATCCTCTAGTATCTCTTTTTTTCTTGTTTTGAAATGCAACACCCTTTATAGCAAGATTATCAGATTCAGTTCCTCCAGAGGTAAAAATAATCTCATCTGGATTGGCATTTAATAAATTTCCAACTTGCTCCCTGGCAACTTCAATAGAATTGAAAGCCTTTCTGCCAAAAGAATGTATTGATGAGGCATTTCCGAAAATTTTATCAAAATAAGGTAACATTTCTTTTAAGACTTCTTTATCAACTGGTGTTGTTGAAGCATAGTCCATGTATACTTTTTTCATTTAATCCCCACGGCCTACATCCATCATTCTCTGAAGAGGTCTTTTTGCCTTTTTCATTAATTCTTCTGCTAGTTCAACCTTTGGTTCTAAGGATTCAAGGCTATTTAAGACTTTTTCAAAAGTTATTTTTTTCATATTTGGGCAAATAGCTGTTTTTATCGGATAAAATATCTTATCGGGATTCTCATTTTTTAACCTATAACAAAGTTCTTTCTCAGTTCCGATAATAAATTCTTTTGTATCTGATTTTTTTACGTGATTAACCATACCATTTGTTGATAAAGCATAATCTGATATATCTATAACTTCAGGTCTGCATTCAGGATGTACAAGTATTTCAGCTTCTGGATGTGTCTTTTTTATTTTTAAAATTTCCTCTTTCCGGATTCTATGATGTGTTGGACAGACACCAGGCCAAATAATCAACTCTTTATCCTTAATATGTCGTTGAATATAATCACCTAAATTTTTATCTGGAACAAAAATTATTTTTTTTGAGGATAAACTTTCAACAACTTTCATACCATTTGCAGAAGTACAACAAATGTCTGATACTGCTTTAGTTTCAGCTGTTGTATTAATATATGAAACAACTTCTGCTTCAGGATTTTCATTCTTTAATTTTAAAAGTTCATTGGGATTAACTAAATTTGCCATGGGACACTCGGCTTTCATATCTGGATGTATTACATTTTTATCTGGATTTAATATCTTTGCAGATTGTGCCATGAAATCAACACCACAAAAAATTATATTTTCCGCATCTGTTTTTGTCGCTTTCATAGCTAAATCAAGCGAATCACCTAAAAAATCAGCTATATCTTGTATTTCAGGAAGCTGATAGTTATGTGCAAGAATTATTGCATTATTTTTTTTTCTAAGTTCATTTATTCTTTCTCTAGTTCTTCTATTCATAATATAATTATCCTTCTACTTTTTCTCTGCCCATAATACAAAGTTCAAAATAAATATTACCATTATATTTATCAAAGTCATTTATACAATCCAAACTATTATATCTATGTTTAAACATACCATATATTAGGTGGATGGAGCATGGATATAGTATCATTGATTATAGGATTTGCTATCGGTATAGTTGTGGTAGGTCTGGCAATAGAAATTGGTATAAAGAAAACGTCACAGGTACCTCCGGCTTCTAAGCATACAAAAAGGTGGGATTTATCTGAGATATCAAATCCAAGAATAATGGCTGAATATTTATCAGACGTAGAACTTCCAAAGGATTCAAAAATAATTGTTAAAAATTATAAGAGCAAAGAAATGCTTAATGGCCTGGATGTTAAAGAGCATAAAGGAATAAAAGGAAATTTTATTCTAGGTGATGACAGAGCATTAATACTCGCAGGTCCTATAAAAAAGGACGAAATAGGTTTTTGGACAGTTGAAAAAGACATTGTCCAAAAATTAAATCAAGATTTTAATGAGATGTGGGCTGAAGGATCCCGAATGGAACCTGAAGAAAAATAGAACTTAATATATAACTTATAATGGTTAATTAATTATACCAAGTTCTGTTTCGTTGCATTCATGCTGAACCTGATTGGTATTATTGTTGCATTTGTAATTATTATTTTTCTTATCCGTAAAAAAGTGAATTTTGGCGTATCTCTTATATTAGGTTCAGTTGTTCTAGGTTTTTTTTCTTTACAAGAAATAAAATTTATAGATATATTCAAAGCTATAATTGAAGCATCTATCTTCTCATTTAAATCAAATCAAATCCAAACAGCAACCATAGAACTTGCTTTGTTATTATTCTTTATATATGTACTTGCGAAAACTATGCAAGAAACAGGTGCAATAAAAAAATTAATAATAAGTTTTAGAACACTTTTTTCAAAAGGTGGCTCCCTAGGAGCCATTCCTGCTGTATATGGTTTAATGCCTGTCCCAGGAGGCGCTCTTTTTTCCGCCCCGATTATTGATGAAGAAGGAGATAAGTTTAATCTTGATAAAAATCAGAAAAATTTTTTAAACATTTGGTTTAGACATATATGGTTTCTTATATATCCTATTTCATCAGCTATGATTCTTCTTTGTAGTAGTCAGATGTTTGATATTAATATTTATTATCTTGTTGTTGCACAAATGCCAGCATTCTTTATCATGATACTCATCGGCATTTTTTCTATTAAAAAATTTACAAGTCATTATCATAGAAAAAATACTTCTAAAGAAAAAAAAGATTATTATGGATTAATCTATTTACTCCCACCAATTTTACCATTACCTATATCTTTTATTTTAATGCCATTTGGTTTAACCCAGGTTCAATCATTTCTTATTGGTGTAATCCTAAGCATAGCACTTGTTTTTTTAATTACAAAAACACCAAGAGATAAATATGGTGCAATAGTAAAAAAAGCATTATCATGGAAACTACCATTAGCAATTTTTGGAATTATGATATTCCGTGAGATGTTTATGGTATCTAAGATTGATTTATTTCTTACAAATATTGTTCAAGATATATCGATCCCTGCAATTATTTTCTTTACAATTATACCATTATTTTTTGGTATTGTTATGGGATATAACCTTGGAGCAATTGGTGTATCATTTCCTATCCTCTTTGTGTTTTTATCATTATTTAATGATGCTAACATGGTTGCACTGGCAAGTATAATGTATGTTAGTTCTCTTGTTGGATATTTAATCTCACCACTTCATTTATGTAACGTTGTTTCAAGTGAATATTTAAAAGTTGATATAACCGGTATGTACAAAATGCTAATACCTGCCTCTTTAGTTTTATTACTGATAAATACTATTGTTATGTTTTTTATTATGTGATAAACCTTTTATAAGTTGAACTTTTCATCTTATGCTGATGAATTCGACAAAATTCTTTGAAAGTTTGAAAAATCCTAGTTTATATGGGTCGAATGTTAAATCGGTTGATATCTTACAAACCCACATTTCCTTTGTTGCTCTAACTGGAAAATACGCCTATAAGATTAAAAAACCTGTAAATTTTGGATTTCTTGATTTTTCCACACTTGATAAAAGAAAATATTTTTGTGAAGAAGAATTAAGATTAAACAGAAGACTCTGTCCTGATATTTATCTTGATGTCGTTCCAATAACAGAAAAAAATAATAATTTACAGATTGGTAGTAACGGGAAAATTATTGACTATGCTGTTAAGATGGTAGAATTTCCTCAAGAAAAAATTATGACTAAACTTTTAGAGCAGGAAAAAATTAATGAAGAAGTAATAAAAAAAATCTGTAAAATTTTAAATGAGTTTTACAAAAATAGTGAGTGTTCTAAAGATATTGATAGGTATGGAACTATTGATTTTATAAAAAAAAATACAGATGAAAATTTTGAGCAAACAAAATCTGTTATTGATATTACAATATCAAGAAAGATTTTTGAAAATATTAAGTCTAATACTAATAAATTTTTAGAAGAAAAAAAAGATTTATTTGAAAAGCGTATCAAACAAGGTCATATTCTCGATTGCCATGGAGATTTACACTCTGGAAATATTGTTGTATCTGATGATAATATTTTTATTTTTGACTGCATCGAATTTAACAAGCGTTTTAGATATAGCGATGTCGCTTCAGATATAGGATTTCTTGCAATGGATTTAGATTATCTTGGATTTCCTTATCTATCTAGTTATTTGATTGAGCATTATATTGAGAAAAGTAAAGATTTCGGCATTTTGGATATTTTAAATTTCTATAAATGTTACAGGGCATATGTTCGTGGCAAGGTCATTGGTTTTAGGCTAGATGAGCCAAATATTGATAAAAAAGAAAAACAAAAAATAAAATATATCGCTAAAAAATATTTTGATCTAGCTTATTATTATTCAGAATTGTTTTCTAAGACTTTCTGTATCACCAAACCATTGCTTTTTATTACATGTGGTTTGACCGGAACAGGTAAAACTACGGTTGCAAAAAAAATCTCAGTTGATTATAAAGCCAATTTAATAAATTCTGATACTATTCGTAAAGAGCTTGAAGGTATTGACAAGTTTGAAAGACACCATGATGCCTACAATACTGGGCTTTATTCACCAGAAAAAATGCTAAATACCTATAAAAATATCTTAAACAAAGCAAATATTATTTTAAATAAAGGAGAAAATGTTGTTTTAGACGCAACTTTTAAGAGTAAAAAATTTAGAAATATGGCGCATAAAATCGCTAAGAAAAACAATGCTATTTTTATTATTTTATTCTGTTCTTGTCCTGAAGATAAAGTTAAGGAATTTCTTAAAAAACGTGTGAAAAAGAAATCTATATCGGATGGTCGATGGGAGATTTATGTAAAACAAAAGAACTCATTTGAATCTTTGGATAGTGCTGATAATTTTGTTAAAATAGATATTTCAAGAAACTCCCTTGATTATCAATTAGGAGTTTTAAAAAAAATACTTAAAAAAGTAAATGGAGGTTAAATTTTGGATTTATCAGGATATGATATTGATTTAGAAGAAGCTGTTAAAAAGATTAATAAAAATAGCTACAAACGGGTATTAATACAGATTCCTGAAGGTTTAAAAACTCATTTTAAAAAGTTTGTTGATTTTATTGAAGAAAAAACACATACAAAAATAATAATTTCAGCTGATCCATGTTTTGGAGCATGTGATATTCCTAATTTTAAGTTAGGAAATTTAAGTGTTGATTTTATAATTCAAATAGGACATACTTCTATTTCTAATATAAAAAATCTACAAATTCCAACATTGTTTATTAATGCAATATCAAATTTAGATGTTACTAAAGTAATAGAAAAAGCAATTCCAATTATTAAAGGTAAAAAAGTTGGTTTAGCTTCAACTGCCCAACATATACATATGCTTGATAAAGCAAAAAAGATACTAGTTGACAAAAATTTTCAACCAATTATCGGAAAAGGAGACAGTCGTATAGAATTAAATGGTCAGATTATTGGATGTAATTTTTCATCAGCAAAATCAATAGCTGATAAAATTGATACTTTTTTATTTATTGGAAGTGGTAACTTTCATCCTCTTGGCTTAATTCTTAGTACAAAAAAACAAGTTATAGCTTGTGATCCTTACACAAATGAGGTTAGAGAAAAGGAATTAGAAGATTTGAAAGATATGATACTCAGACAAAGATATGGTGCTATTGCGCGTTCAAAAGATGCACGTGTTTTTGGAATTATAATTGGTACAAAATTAGGTCAACAACGGATTGAACTTGCATATAAAATTAAAGAAAAGCTTGAGTCAAAACAAAAAAAATCATATATTTTTTCATTAGATAATTTTTCTCCATCTTATCTAGAAGGTTTTAGAGATATCGATTGTTTTGTTTCTACTGCCTGCCCAAGAATTGCAATTGATGATTATATGCAATATAAAGTCCCAATAATCACACCTGTCGAACTTGATATATTATTAAATATAAAAAGATGGGAAGACTATCAATTTGATGAGATTTTCATCTAGTTATTTATTTTCTTTGAGTATATGAAATTATTTTTAAAAATTATATTAGGACCATTTATAGTCCTAATAGATTTCTCAATATTGGAAAGACATTTAGAAGTCTTTCATACAACTTTAGTACAAATAGGTGATAAATTGTTCTAGCTCTTGGAATTAATACTTCAAAAGTACTTTCACCACTTTCAAATTCTTTTTCGTCTTGAGCAGAAGCCTTTATTGTATATTTACCTTCTTCTTCATAGATATGGCATGCTTCTACT
>SMTZ1_10001691_pt1 | contig 22271 bp, 20 predicted proteins | sample DeeMarSWOR136_30_FD_25667 | JGI IMG/M metagenome (IMG submission 25667) | reverse complement strand
TCTCCTCAACTATAAAATCCTCAAACCTTTTCTTAATAATCCCTCCAATCCCTTCACTTTTCGTCCAATAATATCTTATCCCTATACTCTCTTCCAGCTTAGGAGATTTTCTCAAGTTTTTCATATATGAAAAACATCCTATTCCCGCTTAAAAAGCCACTCAATTTAAACTAAACTCTTACAAAACTATCCACTTAATAAAACCTCTCTCTCCCCTAGGTTAAATAATCTATTTTGTCTAAAATACTTAGGTATTACTCTCGCTTAAATAAAAAAATCAATATTTAATCTATCATAAATAATCTAATAGATATTCTTCTAATTGTTAGTAGAAGGCGTTAATCATGGCAGAATCAAAAAAAATAGAAACTGTTCATAAACAAAAAGAGTCATTTAGTCTTCTAAATCTAAATCCTATGATAAAAGAGGATAGAATCATAGCAATGTTAACAGGTTATACCGAAAAAATCGGTTCTTGTCCCTACTACAAGGCAGATTGTACATTAAAACTCCCCCCCGATAAAAAAAGAAGGAATTGCCAAGGACGAAGCTTTATTGAAGGATTTTTATGCCCCTACTTAGCTGAAAAAATTGTATCCCTCTATAAAAAAATGGAAAGCCTTTACTAAAAATCTATTTAATTCTAAGATTTCTAATAGATTTTAAGGTCAATTCTAACCTTTATTGTATTTTAGAGAAGTTTTAATTTTCCCGTAATCTTATCAATAAGTTCAGAAGGACCAGGCCCTATCCCTAAGGCAGTAACCGTTCCAGGTTCAAGCTCTGTTAAGCCTGCATCACTAACAAGAGCATTAGGAATTCTTGCCTCTTTTACCTCTTTCTGAAGGCTTAAAAGCTCACCCAGTGAAGCAACTTTTAAAACAACTTTCTTCTGTCCCTCCCTCAACCATGCTTTTAGCCACTCTCTCTTCTGCCTCCTTGTTTCTTCTGTTGCAAGTATAGAAGCATGAGCAGTTTGTACTGCAGTTTTACCTTTAGACATTCCCAAGCTAATATCAATAACTATCGCTTGCTTATAATTAAACTCCTTTTTTTGAAACAAATAAAAACTCTCCTTCACTCCATGTTTTTAACAAAACCTTTAATCTTAAAAATAACAATATAAAAACTCATGAAAACATTCTACGATGTCATCGTTGTTGGCGGTGGACCTTGCGGTATCTTAACCGCTATTGAATGTGCAAAAACCAATTTAAAAGTATGTCTTCTAGAAGAACATTTAAAGATAGGCGAACCCCCACATTGCGCAGGCATTCTCAGCATAAAAGGTTTAAAACTTTTAGGATTATACAATCATCTCATATCAAAATGGGATGAAACTGTGCAAAATCCCGCGATAAAAGGCGCAACTTTCTTTTCCCCTTCCAATTACTGTTTCGAAGTTAAAAGAGATACACCCCAAGCAGTAATAGTTGACAGAGCAAATTTTGAAAGAAAAATGTTTCAACACGCTGTTAAACTGGGCGTAGAAGCCTTTAAAGGCATCCGCGCAGAAAAAATAGAAAAAACAGACTCAAACATAAAAGTTTATCTAAAAATGAAAAACCACGAAAAAAATAAAACTACAAAATTAGAACAAATTTCAAGCAATCTAGTTATAGATGCAGAGGGATCCGATACCCATCTCCTTTCACAAGCAGGTTTAAACCCTCCTAAAAAAAACTGGGTATATTCAGGCGCCCAAATTGAAATAGAAAACGTAAAAAACCTAGACCCAAAAATGGTAGAACTATATCTAGGGCAAAAAATTGCTCCAGGATTTTTCGCTTGGATAATCCCACTAAAAGACGAAACTGCTAGGGTTGGCCTAATAGCAAAACCTGGCCATCGAACAAGAACACTATTAAAAAACTTCATAAACACCCATCCAATAGCTTCAAAAAGGGTTAAAGAGGCTAAAATAAGAAAAAAAATGGGAGGAAAAGTCCCCCTAGGAGGACCCATAAAAAAAACTGTCACCGATAACTTCATAGTAGTAGGAGACGCTGCCGGTCAAACAAAACCAACCACAGGAGGAGGCGTTATAACAGGGGGTATCTGCGCTATTATCGCAGCAAAAGCAGCAAAAAAAGCCATAGAAAAACAAAACTTCTCCAAAAACTTTCTCCAAGAAAACTATGAAAAACCTTGGAAAAAACTTCTAAAAAAACAATTAAAACTAATGTCTTTACTTCGTAAAACCTTCAACATCCTTTCAGACCAAGCAATAGACCACCTATTTAAAACAATCAAAACATACAATTTAGAAAAAACAATCGAAAAAAAAGGAGACATAGACTGGCAAGCAACCCTCATACTAACCGCTCTAAAAAACCCAATAACCTACTCCCTAATCCCAAAAATCATAACCTCAATAAAACAAAAAAAAATATGAAAGAATTTATAAACAATCATTAAGTAAATTAAAAATCTATACGGAAAAAGCCTACAAATCATGGAGTGTAAAACTGATTGTCGACTTCTGAAGAAATAATTATGCCTCTCTGCTCATGCTGTAACCGCATAGTATCCCCAAAAGATAAGGGTACTACTAAATTTCAATGTCCTAACTGCGGGGCTATCACTATTATAAGAGACAGCAGATGCCGCAAACTAGGAAACTCCTACGAATGCCCTAACTGCGGTTTTAAAGGTCCTTAAAATCAATAACAAAAAAAACACCTCGTTTTATTTTAATTTAAACCAATTTTAATAACTTTAAAGGAGTAGATGCGTGATGGCAAAAGTGGTTGCAAAAATAAAAGTTATGCCAAAAGACCCGGAAATCAAGCCAAACACGATCAAAGAACAAGTAGAAAAAATTCTACCACAAGGAGCAGAAATCACAGCTTCAGGAGAAGAACCGATAGCTTTCGGTCTCGTAGCCCTTCTCCTTAACGTTGCGGTTCCAGAAGAATCAGGAACTTCGATATTAGACGAAGTAGAAAGAGTAATCCAAGATTTAAAAGACGTCGAATCTACAAGAGTAGAAGCAGTAACAAGAATCTCTTTTTAATCTATCCAACTTTCCCCAGTTCAAATTTAACCACTTACTTTTTTAAAAAATAATTTAGGGATAAGATAATAAAAGGACTTATGAATTAACTGATTGGCATAAGAGGGAGTACGAAGCTTTATTCTAACTGTATTGTATATTCATCAGGTGTAATCTCGCGGGGTTCCAAGGATCCTGGCACTCGTCCCATATTTTTCGCTTGATTCATCAACCTTTCTATCCTATCTTCAGTGCTTGGATGCGTACTGAAAAGACCACTTAATCCTCCACCTCTAAAGGGATGGACAATAAACATATGACTTACAGCAGGATTAAGAGTTGTCTCTGGACGTCTTGATACTCCCTGTTGAAGCTTGCGAAGAGCATTTGCTAACAAAAGGGGGTTCCCCGTAATCCGCCCACTAAACTCATCTTCAACATGCTCTCTACCTCTTGAAATAGCTAGATGAATAAGCATTGCTGCAATAGGTGCAAGAATCCAAGCAAGGATGACTAAAGCCATATTTCTTTGACTACCTCTGCCGAAAAATATGCCCCATCTTGCGAGCCAGGCAATAGCTCCTGCAAACATTGCTGCCACTGCACCGATCAAAATATCCCAATGTTTAACATGTCCTATTTCATGGGCTAAAACGGCTTCAAGTTCATCTTTGTTAAGGATTCTCATTAATCCTGTTGTTACGGCTACGACTGAATGCCCAGGAGTACGACCAGTTGCAAAGGCGTTTGGAGTGGAATTATCCATGATTGCGACTCTTGGTTTTTTCTTTAATCCTGCTTTTTCAGCTAAGTGAGCTACCATGGAATGAAGTTCGGGAGCTTCTTCTTCTGTGACAACTTTCGCACCAGTCATCTTTAAGACTAGTCTATCGGAAAACCACCAGGTTGTAAATGTAAAAATGCCTGAAAGTATCAAAAATCCGTAGAAACTTAAGCCAATAAAGTAACTCACAATGAACAGCAAGCCAATCATGAAAAGAAATAAAAGGGAAACTCGTACTGCACTAAAAAATCCCATTTCAACCTCAACTCAAATGTTTAATAACTTGTAATTATCTCCTTAATGTTTTTATTATGTAACGCTGATACCAATATTTAAACCATTTTCAATCTTAAACAATAGTTGGTGTTGATATTTATGCTTGATTTGATGCGTGGTGCTTTTATCGCTGTGAAAGATTGTTTAGGGTTACTTGAGGGGGAAGAACTTCTGGTTATTACTGATGTGAATAAGTATAGGATGGGTAAAGCTCTTGCTTTGATGGGGGCTGCTTTGAATGGGATAGTTTCTTTTGTTGAAATTCCTGTGGGTGAAAGGCCTGGTAGTGAGCCTCCAAAAGCTGTTGCAGAAGCTATGAAGGTGGCAGATGTGGTTCTTGCTCCAACAACTCATTCTATAAGCCATACAACAGCAACACTTGATGCTGTAGATGAAGGCTCTAGAGTAGTAACGTTGCCAGGCGTGACTGAAGATATGTTTAAGGGTCCTATGACTGTCGATTATAAAGAAGTTGAAGCTTTGACTAAAAAAGTTGGAGATCTTGTTACAAAAGCATACAAAGCAACTATAACTTCTCCTTCTGGAACAAACCTCACCATATACCTAAAAGATAGAGCTGCTTGGCTTGATACGGGTATATTCCATGAACCTGGTGATAGGGGTAATCTTCCTGCAGGAGAAGCATATGTAGCTCCTGAAGAGGATAAAGGTGATGGCACGCTTATATTGGAACCTGTTAGCACCATGGTGGAAGATTATACGAAAGTTGTGTTAGAGAATGGGAGGATCGTTGAGATTGAGGATTCTCTAAGTGGGAAAAGGTTTAGGAACTTTTTAGAAGCTGCAGGGGAAAGATCTTTTATCATAGCGGAATTAGGAATTGGAACAAATCCGAAAGCTAAAATTACAGGCAATCTTCTAGAGGATGAGAAAGTTATCGATACGTGTCATATAGCTTTTGGTCACAACTTGACTTTTGGAGGAAAAAACAAAGCAAATACGCATATTGACTTTCTTATTACTGAACCTACACTAAAGTTAGAGATTGAAGGAAAAGAAGTTGTATTAATAGATAAAGGGAAATTATCCGTTCCTTAAATCATCAACAAGTTGATCGTTATTTTTCTTTTTTTGTTTCTAAAGCCTGTTTTATCGCGGTTAAGAGTGTGTTTTTAAGTTTTTCAAGTCCTAATTCTACTTTTTCTATTTGTTGTATTCCTGAATATTCTCTAAATTTTTCTATCTCATCTTTGTATTCCTCATAGTTTCCAAGGGTGTCGACAAAAATCACTTTTTTAATTTTTTTTAGCTGTTCTTTTGCTTCTTTTTCATCCCATCCTAAAATATCCTTCAAGAATCTTTCCCAGTTTTCACACCAACCTGGTGAAAGATACCAAAACGCTTTCTCAGGGTCAATCTTTTCCCTAGTTTCTTTACCGAGTAGCATTTCAATACAGTTTAAGCATCCCTGCACCTTAACCGCATCATAGTTGCTAACGATGTCTTCAAGTTCAGCATGGCAAGAATCTCCATAGGCTACAACTATACCATTAGAACAGGTTTTAGAACGCTTTTCTAACTGTTTTTCAACAGCTTTTTTCAACTCGTCAAAATTCATATGTAATCTAGGCGGTAAAAAATACGCTTTAACATTTATCTCGTTGTCCTCGATCAATCTGCTTATTTCTTTTTCCAATATTCCGCAATAGATCAAACAAACAGGTTTTTCCTCTTTTTCTGCCAAAGTGGAAACCTCATAAAAGTTTAACAATTTTCAGTTAGTAACAAATAAAAAGATTTGAAAGGAGGAGGGGTTTTGCGTTGTTATACTATTATTTTTTTTGCGAATTTCTTCCCGATTTTATGTCGATAAAGTGACTGTCCATCAACGCTTGTGATGTTGAATACGCAGAAGGGTATGAGCTTCTTTTCCGGTGTTACAACGTGAATACAACACTTCATTATCCGGTCAAAGTCTATGTTCCAAGCGTCTTGAAAAGGCATAACGCTCACAGTCAAATAATGGCTTGATGCACGAGCCAACAACTCCATCCAAGTTCCGCATTCACAGTCCAAAGTTAAAGCTTCTTTTTTCTCATCCTCAACAGAAATGTTTGAGACATCTATCGCGCCCTTTTCCTGTTGTTCTAAAGCGATATCGGTGGCAAGTTCCCACAAATCTGCAACTCCTTTTCTTATTTTTGTCGGTACATCTTCTATATCACTCATAATGTTCCCAGAATCGGAAGTTAGAGGAAACAGGAATCCATTTTCGTCGACCATTGAAAAACTTCGAGCTTCACAATGAACCTCTGTGCAAGAAGTTGGCGTAAAATTATGTATAGTTAATTCGCCATGTGTTTGTTCTTCTACCATCTTAAGTACATCGGGAATTGTTATATGATCATCTGGACTAGGTTCCTCACCATACCTGCCAAAATATACCAAAGGTTGAAAATGAACTCCTTTAACAGTGGGTACCCACTTTTTAGCAAACTGGATTATATCGCCTATCTGATGATCGTTAAAACCTTTGATTACTTTAGGGACTAAAACTACGCCTAAACCGACTTCTGCACAATTTTCTAGAGCTTTAATCTTAGTATCGAGAAAGTCATAGCCTACTATTTCCCGGTATATGTCGTCAGAAACTCCGTCAAAACCAAAATATAAAACGCTAGCTCCTGCATCCTTTATTTTTTGCGTATATTCGAGATCTTCTGCGAGACGAAGTCCGTTTGTATTAATTTCTATGTGTTCTACGCCCATTTCTTTACCCATGGCGATAATTTCGGGTAAATCATCTCGAATTGTTGGTTCTCCACCACTGATCTGGAGGCATCGAGGCGATCTTACGCATTCAATGACTGTTTCATACATGCCTTGAATAGTTTCTAAGTCTGGATGATAGTCATATTTCTCATTAGCACTTGCAAAACATATAGAACAATTAAGGTTACACCTATTTGTTACCTCCAACACAACCATACACGTATCTTGTCTGTGATCTGGACATAAACCACAATCATAGGGACAACCTTTGTCAACCTTCATACGATAGGTCTTACTTTCAACGCCAGGAACATCGAACCGGCGTAAATCCTTATAATAGTCGGCATCTTTCCAAACTAGAACTTTAAAACTGCCATGATCTGGACAAGTTTTTTCCATATAGATATTACTATTCTCTGCAACTTTCACAGCAGGAAGTACACGCAAACAATAAGGGCATAAACTCTTAGTTTCACCAATAACTTCACCCATAAAATCTCACACCTAAAAACACAATGACAAAAATATCTCAAATATATAATTAATAAAAATAAAAAACAATGCGCTATATTCCAAATACGAATAATCTATAAAAAATTTTTTAATTTAAAAATAAAAATAATTTATCTTTTTTAATATATTAAGAGGTTTTTTAAAATATCTTGAAAGATTTTCCTTAATCTATTTATTCTTCGTATTTACCAAAGTCTTCTGCTGCTTTTACAAGAGCACGGATGTTAGCAGGAGGGGTTGTTGGAGGAACCTCACAAGCACAACCAATTATAAAACCACGAGGCGAATCTTTTCCACCAAGAATCTGCTTTTTAGACACATCATAAATTTGTGAAGGCGTTCCCTGATGCATTAATACGGTGTCCACGGGTGCTAATACTGTACAAATATTCCCGAATTGTTCCTTAAGAAGTTCTGCTGGAAATGGGTTCTTGCCATAATAGCCTATTTGCATGACGGTAAAAGGAGCTATTATACTCTTTTGCCATAATGTATAATCCTGGCTATGATCACCACAAAAGTGATAGTAAATACCGTGTGCAGCACCAGCTTTTAACGATTTTCTAACATAATCCCTAACATAAGGAAATGCGTATTCTTCAATTTTTTTTGTTGGAAGAACTTCATTATTCGCAAGAACTGCTCCTGTCACAATCTCAGCACTACTATAACGATTTACTGTAGCAACGCTGCCGTTTGCACACAGATCAGTGATCTTTCGAAACAATTTATGGCAAAGTTGCCGATCTTTAGCCATCCAAATAAGAAGTAGGGCGCCCACCGCGCTGAACGCGATTGTAACTGGGCCAAGCATGAATGTTAAGGGAACTGACATTTCCGCTATTTCTTCGTGGTCAATAACATAATCTAAGGCACGATGATGCCTGTCTAATGTAGGCATTTTTTCTAGATCTTCTGGGCTAGGTATCTCTATTTTATCCACATCATATGGTGTTTTAATAGGGGGTTCTTCAACAAGGGGTGGAAGAAAATCGCTATAAAAAAGCTTCCCTCCAAGTTCTTCAATCCAGTAATTGCTGAAATACCAGTGGGTTACTGGAAGGCAATCATATGCCTCATGGGCATATGCTGTTAGAGTGATACCCCATTCCGGATTTTCCCAAAACTCTCGTGTAGAATGACCGAAATACTTTGCAGCATGAGCGATTATAAGCGGATCTACTTCTACACGATCATTACGTATTCCCGTAAAAGGGGCAGCAAACCTTCTTCTAGCCCTTGTAAGCCAATCTCTATTAATTGGTGGGAAAGTTAAAACCATTATACCCCACTTTCCGTAAATAGGAAAAAAACCTTTTTTATCTTATCTTCATCTTTTAGCTCATTAAGACTGTTTTATCATCCAAAAACCCTTAAAATATTGAAAATGCTTGAATTCGCGAATATTAACGTTTTTACTTTTTAAATAAAAAGTTTGTGGTAACTTGAATAGGCAAATGTATGTTTTGACTATCTTTTAGATTATGGATTAGTAATAATTTTGAAAATTTTTTGAGTTTTCCAATGCTGAAAAGAAAGTAGGCAGATATCTATCAAGTTAGCCATGCGAATAGTGTGAATAAAAAAGGTTAAATATTAAGAGTTAGTTGCGATATTACTATATTACTGATATGTATTATAAATTTGTAAAAAATTACTGAGAATAATTTTTTTGGTGGCTTTTTCGTGGTATACAGAGCAACAGTGGAAAAGTTCGGCGGATCTGTTCTAAGAAACGGAGAAGGAGTTTCAAAAATCATAAACGCTATTAAAACAAGTTTTGCACAAGGTGATGTAGTTGTCGTTTTATCTGCAGTTTCAGGCGTTACAGATCGATTAATATCCATGGCAGAAAAAGCCGAAAAAGGCATCAATGTAGAAAATGAGATAGATTTTTTACTTCAAGACCACTTACAACTGATCAACAATTTTATTTCAATCCCAGAAGAACAAAAAAAGGCTACTGATAAATGTAAAGAGTACATAGAAATTCTTTACCCCATGCTAAACGCTATTTCTCGTTTAAAAGAACTAACCCCTCGCACCCTTGACTATATCGCGCCTTTTGGGGAAAAAGTAGCAATATACATATTAACACATGCATTAATATCCGCTGGAGTCGCTGCAAAAGCTATTGACGGAGAAGAGGTAATCAAAACCAACGATAACTTTGGAAACGCATTCCCTATATTCTATGAATGTCAAAGAGCTTTTAAAGAGAAAATTTTACCAATAATAAAAGATGGAACAATTCCAGTAATAGCGGGATTTTGCGGATCCACATTAAAAGGCATAACCACAACCCTTGGAAGAGGAGGAAGCGACTTCACAGCCACAATTCTCGGAGCTGTTTGGCCTGCTGATGAAGTCATCCTCTGGAAAGATGTTACAGGACTCATGTCCGCAAACCCGAAAATAATATCTACAGCAGAAATCCTTGAAAAAGTCACTTATGCTGAAGCAGCAGAACTAGCCCACTTTGGAGCAGAAGTTCTCCATCCCAGATGCCTAATACCCGCAAAAAAGAAAGATATCCCCATAACCATTAAAAGCCTTTTTTATCCCAATAAGAGAACAATCATAAACAAGAAACCTGACGAAAAAGAAGGAATTGTAAAAGCTATCGTCGCCCTAGAAGACGTCGCTCAGATAACAGTATCGGGAGAAGCAATGGCTGGAGTTCCAGGCGTAGCCTCTGAAATCTTTAAACTCATGGCAGAAAACCTAGTAAACATAAAAATGATATCAATGGGTAGTAGTGAAGTAAACGTAACATTCGTAGTGAACCTAGAGGACGGAGAAAGGGCCGTCAGAGCTTTAAAAAGGTCCGGAAACTTCGGAAGGGTCTGGAACAACGTAGAAATAGAAGACGACATAGGAGTATGCGCTGTTGTGGGAGAAGGAATGAAATTTACCCCTGGTGTCGCAGGAAAAGTCTTTTCAGCATTAGGACGTGCAGGCGTAAACATACGCACTATCGCCCAAGGAAGCAGTGAACTTAACATAAGTTTCGTGGTCAGCAGAAAAGATATACCAAAAGCCTTAAAAGCAATACATGACGCCACATACCTACGTGCTCCAGTAAAAAAAGCTAAACAGGCCTAAAGAGCAATTATAATCATTTTTAACACGAGTTGGTTAAGGATTGTCCATTAATAACACTCCCTTTTGGATGAGTTGTATAAAATGTGATACGGTTTTCAAAGAAAATGAAATACGCTATGTATGCGATTGTGGCGAGCTCTTAGATATAAAATACGATTATGACCGTCTTAATATAGATCTTGAACAGATGAAAAATCGCCCTCTTAAAGTTTGGCGATATCGCGAATTAATGCCTTTAAAAAAAGGATCAAAAATAGTAAGTTTAAATGAAGGAGGCACAACTCTTTATCCTTGCAAAAATCTTGCAAAAATTTTAAGATTAAAACATCTTTTTGTTAAGAATGAGGGAGAAAACCCCACTGGCAGCTTTAAAGACCGGGGAATGACTTTAGGTATATCTAAAGCCATAGAACTTGACAAAAAAGTAGTTGCATGTGCTTCTACAGGGAACACATCTGCTTCCCTCGCCGCCTACTCTGCTAAAGCTGGAATACGTTGCATAGTACTAGTTCCATCGAAAAAAATCGCTCTTGGCAAGCTTTCGCAAGCCCTAATATTTGGCGCAAAAGTACTGGCAGTTGAAGGGAATTTTGACCAAGCAATGAGGATAGTAGAAGAACTTGCATCAAGGGGTATGGTTTATCTACTAAACTCCATTAATCCTTATCGTCTCGAGGGTCAACGAACATTAGGATTTGAGATAGTTGATCAACTGGATGTTTCTCCAGATAGAATAGTTATACCTGTTGGAAATGCTGGAAATATTTCAGCTGTATGGAAGGCAATGAACGAATATAAAATTCTAGAAGTTATTGATTCACTTCCTAAAATGTGTGGTATTCAAGCTGCTGGTGCCGCTCCTATCGTTAAAATGTATGAGACTGGAGCAGAAGAGTTAGTACCTGTAGAAAATCCTGAAACTATTGCTACCGCCATCAGGATAGGGAATCCAGTAAGCTGGCCCAAAGCCATAAAAGCTATAAGAGAATCTGGAGGAACCGCTCTAACCGTAACCGATCAAGAGATAGTAGAAGCTCAAAAACTTTTGGCCAGTACAGAAGGCATTTTTGTAGAACCAGCAAGCGCTTCTAGCATCGCTGGTCTTAAAAAATTAGTAGAACGGGGAGAAATCGATAGCGACGAATACATAGTTTGTATAACTACAGGAACTGGACTAAAAGACCCAGATACCCCGATAAAATCCTGTAAAGATAAAATAATAGAAATCTCGATAAACATCGAAGAAATAACACAAGAAATTCTCGGTGAAAAATTTGAAGAAAAACCACAAGTAATAGTATGAGGTATGTTTTTTGTCTTCATTTGTTTCTCCTTCTGCAGTTGTGAAGGGAGTTGTCGCTGATTATGTTTTAATTTTTGGACCAAGCACAGTAGGTGATAGAACTTTTATTGGCTCTTATTGTGTTTTAGGATTTCCAATCCGTGAGAAACTTGTTAAATTAATAAAAAAAACAGCAAAAGCATCCATTACGAATATTGATTCTGAAGCTTTTGATATGATCAGTAAAGGAGTAAAAATTGGTTCTGATTGCATAATCAGGAATAATGTTACAATTTATGAAAGAGTCGAGATAGGAGACAAAGCGGAAACAGGTCACCAAGCCTTCATAAGAGAAGATACAAAAATCGGTAGTAAGACGCGCATCGGTACCTGCACAATAATTGATGGAAATGTCACTATAGGCAGAAATTGCAACATCCAATCAATGGTCTATTTACCCCCAAAAACCGTTTTAGGAGACAATGTTTTTATCGGACCTTGTGCAACAGTAACCAATGACAAGTATCCTTTTAGCGGGATTTTAGAAGGCGTCACCATAAAGGATGAAGCTATTATAGGGGCTAACGCTGTCTTAATGTCAGGTGTTACCATAGGGAAAAGAGCCGTAATAGGTGCAGGTGCAGTAGTAGTTAAAGACGTACCTCCCGATATAGTTGTTGGGGGAATACCTGCCAAAAAAATAACTACCAGGGCATCATATGACGAAAAACAATCAAATTATCGCAAAAAAATCTAATTTAAAAGTTTTTATACTTTTAACTAAATCATAATAATAACCTTTTATTACCCAAAGGCATTAAACTCCTTAAAGAAATTTTATTCCTGAGGTTTTACAATTGTCTAGTAAATCAAACTCGGTATATCAACTTTGTAGCAAACATGTAGTAACCGCTCAAAAAACAGCTAAAATGGAAGACACTGTAAAGATAATGAGAGCTCATGATTTCAGAAGATTACCCATAACTGAAAACGATAAAATCTGTGGCATCATTACATCAACCGATATAATAAACGGAATCGCCACTTTTGAAAAAGGAACAACCTACGTAAAAACATTCATAGAATCACCAATAAAAGAACAAATGTCCCAACCAGTTATCACAGTAGACATTCACACAACAATAGAAGAAGCTGTAAAAATAATGATCGAAAATAACATAGGCGACGTACCAGTTCTTGATGAAGAATCAAGACTCATAGGAATATTAACTGAACGAGATATCCTCCAAATCTTTGAATATAAAGACACAACAACAAAAGTAGAAGATTTAGCTTTCCCCATCGTTAAAACCGATCCTGAAGATTCTGTTGGAAGCGCTGCAAAAATCATGTCAGAATCAGGAATAAGAAACGTCATAATAACAAAACCAGAAGAAGGAAAAATCGAAGGAATTTTAACCTCAATGGACCTAATCCACTTCATTGGAAAAGAAGATACTATGAACCTAATAAAAACCGGAAAGGAAGAAAAAGCGCTAGAACTTGTAGTAAAATTAATAATGACTCGTGGCGTGCTAACGATGAAAAAAGGTACTCCAGCCCACACAGCTGGAAGATTAATGAAACAGTGGAATATAGGCACAGTACCCATAACCGAAAACGGAAAACCTATAGGCATAATAAGCGAACGAAGCATTCTCAAACTTTTTTTATAAAATAGTTTATGACCATTTAATAAAAAATTAAAAACCGAAAACCCCAAATATCTTAGAAATCATAATTAAAACAATAATAACTTTTAAACTTCTATTTATCCTAATGAAATGCTAAATAGGTTACTAGTCAAAAAATAAAAAAGAATTAATGAAAAAGTATAACTTTTATTTCACTTATTAAAAATAAATAAAAAGATGATAAACTACTTTTTATAGGGAGAAAGAAAATTGTCTGAACCACTACAACCAACTGGTAACATTTTGATTGATTCATTCATCATTGGCTTCATATCAGTCATTGCCTTAAGCGTCTTCCCCTGGCCCGTATGGGTAGCGGATATGGCGAATACCTACACCTCAAACGCGTCACACACATCAATCATACTGGGGCTCGCTGTTGGAATGGCTATTGGGGATCTTATAACGTTCATTTTCGCTAAGAAGTTTAGGGTTTGGGTAGAGGAAAATCCGAAGAACCGTGTTTCTCGATGGATTGTTAATCATACTTCTGTAAAACATTCTACCAATCCAAGTGAAAATAGTACTGTTTTAGGTATGAATCTGGCTAATTCGGAGGAGGAGGGTTGGAGTAACTCGAGAACTTTTGTTTTTTCATTGCTTGCAGGGAGTACGCCAGTAAACGATGATGCGGTTGTGGGGGCTCTAGGTTTTCAAAAAAGGGATATAAAGAGTGTTTTTGGCGGTTTATTTTTAGGAAAGTTATTTATGGCTACATATATCTTGCTGGTAAGTTATTCGGTTTTAGAAGCAACAGAGACAGATGTCAAGTTATCTGTTTATTTCAGTTATATTCTTCTTACGATTGCTTTCTTAGTTCTAATCGTGAAGGAAACTAAATATGACTGGTGGCAATTAAGCCTCATACTTTTGGGGCTTTTGACGGTGAGCGGTATTTGGATTTTTATAAGTTATGACTTTAACCCTATAGAGGAATACGGCTTCGTTAATACATTAACTGGAGTAGTGCTCTTCTTCTATTTTATAGCAGTACTTCATATCTTCGTTCAAATAATAATCGATACGTGGGAAAAATGGCAGTTCTCTAAAAAAGTATATGAGGTTACTTCCCCTGAATTAGAAGAGGAAAAGCCTCATTATAAAGAAATGTTTAAAACCTATTTGAAAAGACTCTCACTTCCTGTCTATTTCTTCACCTTTTTCTTCGGACTCTACGTTGTCATAGCCTATTGGGATGATCATTTCATAAGAAGTTTAGGCCTCCTTATTTCAGGATTGGCAATCATTGCGTCCTTCCAAAAAACTGTCAGTATCCACAGGAAACTCAAAAAAGCTATCTCACTATTTGTTAACAATCAAAAAGAAAAGCCTATTTTTTCAGAAGTCTGTGAGTAAGGTATTTTTTGATTTTTTCTGCCAATTTTTCAGATATCCCTGGAATGCTCAATAGTTCCTCCAAAGATGCATTTTTTATCGCTTCAATGCTACCAAAACGCTCTAAAAGGATCTTTTTCTTTTTCAATCCAATACCAGGTATTTCATCTAATATCGAGGATACAAGCTCTTTTCTGCGAACCATTTTATGATAACTAATTGCAAATCTATGCGCTTCATCCCTAATCCTCCTCAAAAATAGAAGAATATCATCATCTTCAGGCAGCCTTAAAGGCTTACTTTTACCCTTAACAAAAATTTCCTCAAACTTCTTAGCCACGGCTATAACGGGAACCCCTTCATCGATTCCAAGCTTTTTAAGAGAATTGATGGCTGCACTAAGTTGCCCTTTACCACCATCTATAAGCAAAAGATCAGGCAATCTACCCCCTTCCTCCAATAACCTTTTATACCTCCTATAAACAACCTCCCCAATCATAGCAAAATCATCTATACCTATTACAGTTCTAATCTTAAAACGCCTATAATCCGATTTTTTCGGTTCCCAATCCTCAAAAACTACAAGAGATCCAACAGCATTAGAACCTCTAATATTTGAAATATCAACCGCTTCTATCCTCTTAGGCGGAGCAAGAAGGCCTAAAAGATTTTGCACTTCCTTCCCGAAATCTTTTTCTTCGTCCATTTGAATTTCTTCTTCTTTTAAAACTCCTTCTTTCAAGTGTAATTCCGCGTTTTTTTCAGCAAGTTCGACAAGTTCAAGCTTACGTCCCTCCGAAGGAAAAACCAGTTTTACAGGAGAACCTTTTTTTTCTGACAACCAGCAAGAAATAACCTCATCCTCCCCTAAATCCTCAGCTAAATCATCGATATCCCCCTCACTAAAAGCCAGCGAAGGTTGCAAAACCAACTCATCAGGAACATCATCTAAAACCGAGTGATAGTACTGTTTTATAAACTCTCTTAAAGCCCCCTTATCAGAAATTGATACCGGAACATTCTCTGATATCATTCTATCATAGTTGATTATCCTCCCGTCTTTAACACGGAAAATTTCAAAACAAATCTCTTCATTCCATCGAGCCATACCAACAAAATCCCTCGTGACACCATCAGCCTCAAAAACCTTTTCTCCCTCTTTTAAAAAACGCTTCAAAGAACTTATTTTATCCCTTAAAACCGCTGCACGTTCAAACTCAAGATTTTCCGCTACTTTCTGCATCTCCTGTGAAAGTTCTTCGACCAATTCCCCCACGTTTCCTTTTAGAAAAAGACAAAACTGATCCACTAACTGCTTATAATCCTTATTGCCTACCAGTCCGACACAAGGCCCACTACAAAGGCCTAAATAATACCTAAGACAAGGACGTTTTCTAACCCTTTTTTCACTAGAAATATCATATTTACAGTTTCTAATAGGAAAAAGACGATGAGCAACCTTTAACGTCCCTCTAACAGACTTAACATTTGTATAAGGTCCAAAAAACCCAACCTCTTCATCCCCCCCCAAAATACGAGTAATAATTGCTGTAGGAAACTCTTCCCCTAAAGTAACCTTAACAAAAGGATAACTCTTATCATCGACATACCTAACGTTAAAGAGTGGTTTATACTGCTTAATCAAATCTATCTCTAAATTTAATGCTTCAACCTCACTACTAGTCACAATATAATCAATGTCCTTTATTTTTTCTACAAGTTTCTGCGTCTTTGGGTCAAAAATCTTTTTAGAAAAATAGGAACGCACCCTTTTTACAAGAGAAGCTGCTTTACCCGCGTAGATAACTTGTCGATCCTTGTCAAGGAAAAGGTAGACTCCTGGCGTATTTGGAAGTATGGAAATTTTTCTTTGGAAATAGTCTTTATCATCATCAAAAAGGTCAGAGTCCACCATCATGTCCCCAAAACTGCCTTTCAACAACTAATCTAAAGCGCTAAATTTGAAAATAAGCCGCTAATAAATCCTTGAAATACCTACCTTTTTAAAAGAAATGAATAAAGTTTCCTATTTTTAGATCAACCTTCTTCAGCCTTAAAAGAAGGAGCATTCGTTTTAACTCTTACACCAACTTGACTATAAAGACTATTATCCCCTAAAATTAACATTTTTTGAAGGTACTGCCCAGTGTGGCTTTTTTCAACTATGGCTACCTCTTCCGGAGCTCCCTCAGCAATAATTCTCCCACCATCATCCCCTCCCTCAGGACCAAGATCAACGATCCAATCCGCAGACTTAATCACATCAGGATGATGCTCAATTATAACCACGGTATTACCTTTATCAACAAGCCTATTCAACACATTAAGCAGCTTTTGAACATCAGCAAAATGCAAACCAGTAGTAGGTTCGTCCAAAATGTATAAAGTTTGCCCAGTGCTCCTCTTACTCAACTCTCTAGACAACTTAATCCTCTGAGCTTCCCCGCCAGATAAGGTGGTTGCAGGCTGCCCCAACTGAATATACCCCAAACCAACGTCCATAAGCGTTTTCAATATCCGCTTAATTTTAGGAATATTCTCAAAAAACTCAAAAGCCTCATCTACTGTTAAATTAAGAACATCTGAGATGTTTTTTCCTTTATACCTAATCTCTAAAGTTTCCCTATTGTAACGTTTACCCTTGCAAACATCACATGTTACAAAGACACTTGGAAGGAACTGCATCTCCACTTCTATAAACCCATTACCTCTACAATTCTCGCATCTACCCCCCCTAACATTAAAACTAAACCTTCCCGGTCGATAACCTCTCTTTTTCGACTCTGGAAGAGAAGAGAAGAGACTCCTAATATGATCGAAAACTTTTGTATATGTTGCTCCACAAGACCTCGGAGTCCTACCTATGGGACTCTGATCGACAAGAATCACCTTATCAATATATTTAACACCCTCAATCTGGTCATGGTCGCCCGGCTTTTCAGGTGAATGATAAAATCTCCTTGCAAGACTTTTATACAATATCTCATGAACCAAAGTAGACTTCCCACTCCCACTAACACCAGTAATACACATAAAAACTCCCAAAGGTATCGATACATCGATGTTTTTCAAATTATGTTGCCTTGCTCCCCTAACAGTTAAAAACTGGCCAGCAGGCTCCCTACGCTTCTTAGGAACAGGTATCGAAAGCTCATTGCTCAAATATTTACCCGTTATTGATTTTTGATTCTTTTTAATATCCTCAGCCGAACCTGTTGTTACAACATATCCCCCATTAACCCCTGAACCAGGTCCTAGCTCTAAAATAAAATCTGCCGCCTCAATCGTCTCCCTATCATGTTCACAAATAATCACCGTGTTACCTTGATTCCGCAACTTTTTAAGCGTATTTATAAGTTTAATATTATCCCTCATATGAAGCCCTATACTCGGCTCATCAAGACAATAAATACACCCAACCAACGCTGAACCTATCTGCGTAGCTAGCTTAATCCTCCTCGATTCACCTCCAGATAAAGTAGCAGAAGCCCTATTAAGCGTTAAATAATTCAATCCAACGCTCTCTAAAAACGTTAAACGATTATTTATCTCTTTCAAGATTTGCCGAGCTATCTTCATCTCCCTCTCACTCAATTTTTCTACTAGTTCATTAACAAAATTTAAAGCCTCGCCAATGCTCATCTCAGAAACATCATAGATATTCTTCTCAGTAATTCTAACGGCTAACCGTTCAGAACGCAACCTTCGCCCTTTACACGTAGAACAAGGAGTTTTACTCATATACTTCATTATCTCATGTCTAATATAGTCAGACTTTGTCTCCCTAAAACGCCGCTCCAAATTAGGAATAATCCCTTCAAATTTCCTTTCAGTGTCATAACTAAAATTTTCTCCCTTAAATCTAAATCTAATTTTTTCATCAGAACCACTTAAAAGAATATTTTGATAGTTTTTTGAAAGCAGCTCAAAGGGCGTATCAAGGGAAAAATCATAATGTTTCGACAAACGCTTTAAAATTTGATAGTACCACCCAGTATCAGAGTTAAACCAAGGTTTAAAACACCCCTCAGACACAGACTTCGACTTATCTGGCACGATAAGATCAGGGTCTATTTCCATCGTAAATCCTAAACCGTTACACTCATTACAAGCCCCAAAAGGACTATTAAAGCTAAAAGACCTAGGCTCAAGGGCATCATAACTTATACCGCAATCAGGACAAGCATACTCTTCGCTAAAGGAAAACCTTTCTCCATCCTTTTTCTCTATCAACACAAGACCATTTCCATATCTGAGCGCAATCTCAACAGAATCAGCCAAACGTTTCCGCACATCTTCCACATTTTTAACAACTAAGCGATCAACAACAATCTCAATATCATGCTTCTTATACTTCTCAAGACCGATCTCATCTTCAAGATTAAAAATCTCCCCATCAACCTTAAGCCTTGCAAACCCCTCCCTTTTCAAACTTTCAAAAAGGTCTTTATACTCTCCCTTCCTTCCCCTCACAACAGGGGCTAATACCTCAATTTTTATTCCCTCTTCTAATCTATCAAATATCAAATCTACTATCTGGCTTACCGACTGCCTTTCGATCTTCCTACCACACTCATAACAGAACTGAATCCCTACCCTGGCAAAAAGAAGACGTAGGTAATCATAGATTTCTGTTACCGTACCCACAGTAGACCTAGGATTCTTGCTCGCAACTTTTTGATCGATAGAAATCGCAGGGGATAGCCCCTCGATGTATTCAACGTCAGCCTTATCCATCTGACCAAGAAACTGCCGAGCATAAGCTGACAAAGACTCAATAAAGCGACGTTGCCCTTCAGCGAAAATTGTGTCAAAAACAAGCGAACTCTTACCCGAACCAGAAAGCCCAGTAACCACTATAACCTTATCCCTTGGAAGAGTGACATCAATGTTTTTGAGATTATGAACCCTTGCACCCTTGACAAATATCTTGTCTTGCCCCATGAGGAATCCCTACACATAGTCCGCTAATTTTCATACTCATTATTTTACTTAATTGTTTTTTCAATGCTTTTAATACCGTTATATATCTGCTAAAGAGGGATATCCTAAAATCTAAATAGGATTCTAATCCCTTAAAAGCTAATTTTTTAAACTTATAAAGCCTATTTTGAAAATTTAGGCAATGATTCATTTCAAAGAATGAAATTAAAACCTTGATAAATCCTTAAAATAAGGAAAAATAAACAATCTTCACGCCCTTAAAAACTTTTTTTAAACTGAAAAATCACTAAAAGAAAGTAGAACATCCCATATTTTTCGATGTTAGGAGTTGTGTTTTAGGGTGCAACAAAATATAACAGTTTTTGAAGCGCAAAGTATAGTAGACGAATTTATATCAAATACAGGAGGATATTGGCCCCCCTTTGAAATGCTAGCAGCAATAATTGAAGAAGTAGGAGAACTTAGTAAAATACTCCAGCAAATTGAAGGTTCAAAAGCTAAAAAAGAACGACCAAAGATTGAAAAATTAGAAGAAGAAGTAGGTGACGTTTTTTTCGCCCTCATATGCCTTGCAAACGCCTATAAAATATCCCTAAGTGAAGCCCTAATAAAAACCATTGAAAAATATAAGAAAAGAAGCCTGGAAAAATAGCCCCCAAAATCTTCTCTAAAACATTTTTAACCTCGCCATCTAGATGTATGATTGCACCTTACACATTTTATGAAATTCGTCATTGGTTCATCACCCCGTGATAACTGCAGCTGGTAGTATATTGCTCGTTCGCTTCCGCATTTTGGACATTTCCATCCTTGGGGTGCTTTTGGGTAGGCTTTTGCGATGTATTCTTCGTCGATGACTAGTCTTTCTTCAAGGTGGGTTTGGTGTTCTACTTCGCGTTTTAATTTGTAGCTGTCTCCGATTGTTGTATTTTCAATTGTTATGTTGCATTTTCTGCAAATTAGCTGTATTTTGCCTTCTTCGTCTTTTTTGGGGAATAGCATATTGCCGCATTTTTCACAAAATTGCAAAGCTGTCACCAGGTTGTAAGTTTTATAAGTTTAATATTAATAAACTAATTCTTTTTTGATTTTTTTTTATAAGATGTTTGGAGGGTATTATCGCGATTAAAAACTACGAAAAATTATTTAACGAGTGTTACCTATTATTTAATGCAAAAACGGTGGGCGTGGCGTATTTTGGCTTCACGAACGAAAAAAAATAATCCTGAGGACTATCAGGGAAAAGAAGATTTCGTAAAACTTTTTAACAATTTAAAAGAGATTTTAAAAGACTTTTCGGCCAAAACTCCTAGGAGCGATGTTATTGGTGAAAACATCGCAAAATATGAGGAACTATGTTCTTCTTTTATCGATGTTGCTTATAATTTAGGAAAAATAAGTGATGAGATAGCGGTTCTTATTGAAGGCTATAGGGGGCAGATAGATTTCTTAAAGTTGCTTGTTCTAGCTGAAAAAGCTGAAAGTGCCGGTGAACTACGCTTTATGCTGGGACAAGCTTTTAACGCAGGAACATACGCTTATCATGCTTTTGAAAAAGTTTCCAAAGAGTTTAAGGAAATAAGAGATAAAAGTGATATACTTTCAGAGGCTTTAAAACTAACTTCAATTCTCCTCGACCATATCCTAACTTTTGGGGAAGGAAAATGGTGGAAAAATATCAATAAAATAGAACAAATAATCAACAAATTGGAAAATTATTAAGTTTTAGTTTGTAGGGAGTGAGATAACATATAAAATTTTCAATTATTTAGAGTGTTTGTTATCTTCATTTTTCTCATAAGCTATTTATTTAGAATTGTGTCAATGAGAATAAACGTAAGAACAAACAAAAAAAGTATTAAGCCCATAAAAGTTACAGCGCTAGTTGTTGCATACTTTGGAATTTCTTCTACAGGAATCGAACGGATTTTAAACCCGAAAGCTTGAATAGAAGGCTTAAAACCTTGTTTTATTTTAAAATCAAATTCGATCCAATAAGCATCATCTAATAACGGATAGAACAGTGGCACTGCATACTCCATATCTAGAGCTATGTGGGAAAAAGATGCTATTACTACTAAAAGAAGCCAAGGTTTTAAAGTTTCAAAAAACCGCGTTACCAACATATAACAGATTACCCAAAAAATTGAGAGTATAATCAAGCTATGAAACCATAGTCTAGCCCCGAATAGAGGTTTATCAAAAGCATCACTTAAAATACCAAAAATAGAACAAGCAAAAATCTTTAAACTCCAATAAGCTTTTCTTTCAATACTTACATTATTTCCATCCCTTATTAGCTCAATTCTAGAAGGAAGGTTCTCAAAACCCAATTGTGTTATAAAAGCAAGAATAAAAAAAGAAACAGCAATGTGGGTTAATCCGTCAACCAATAACCAGTCGCTCCACTTTCTTTTGTTAACTCATTTTGTTTATCCGGGACGAGTTCCTAGAAAACCTGAATAAGCACGTAAAACATCCCACATGGTGAAGATTGATTCTAGCCTACCTGTTTCATCTTTTATAAATAGGGCATCTACGCCTTCTTTACGCATCATTTTCTCCGCATCTACTACAGTTGTAGATACTTGAGTTGAAACAATTTTTTCG
>SMTZ1_10001689_pt1 | contig 22275 bp, 21 predicted proteins | sample DeeMarSWOR136_30_FD_25667 | JGI IMG/M metagenome (IMG submission 25667) | reverse complement strand
CTCAAATCTAGACAATATTTCATTAAAGTTATCTGTATCTGTATAAAAAGTTCTTTCTGCACTAATAGATTTTCTTTTTTCATGAAATTCTTTTACCCTACGATTATCTAAACCATTAGCAACCTTCCAGATCCATTTACCATGTTTTCCAAATAGCTTTATCATAATAGTTAAAGGTGTACTAATGATATCTCCGATTTTTTTAATTCCATTTTTATAGAAATATACTTTAGTCTTCTTACCAATGCCCGGGATGCGAGTTATATCCATATTCTTTAAAAATTTATGAATTTCCTCAGGTTTTACAACAGTGACACCATTAGGTTTATTTTCATCAGAAGCAATTTTAGCTAAGGATTTTGTAGGTGCAATTCCTATTGAGATTGTAATACCAACCTTTTCTAAAACTTCTTTCTGAATCTCTTTTGCAATTCTTTCCGCTTCTTCATAATTTTTTGCTTTTTGTGTTAATTCTAAATATGCCTCATCTGTTCCCACTCTTTGGAATTCATTACTATAATTCTCAAGAATTTCGATCACTTCTTTAGACACTTTTAGATATTTTTTACCATTAGGCCTTAGATAAATTCCATGAGAACATTTTCTATAGGCCTTAGATATGGGCATAGCTGAATGTAGTCCAAACTTCCTTGCTTCATAATTACAAGTTGCTATAACTCCTCTTCCTAGACCTTCTTTTGGATCAGCTCCTATTATTACTGGTTTATCTTTGTATTGTGGGTTATCTCTTATTTCCACAGCTGCAAAAAAGCAATCAAGATCACAGTGTAAGATAATTCGATTCATTATTTAATGAATGAGAGTTAATTGGCTATACTTTTATAATGTACTTAACAAAATAGATATTTATAAATACTATTTAAAAAAAAGGACTTTCAAGATTTAATGGAAATAGAAAATTGATCATTTTAAAAAGTAAAACGAGGAATATATTGTTCAAAATATATTTTTAATTGAATTTTAATTATTTAATCTATGGCATCAAATAAAGAAGATCAAATTCGTATTGAAGTTGTTAAGGGAGCAAAAGCTATTTTCTCAAAGGGATTAGTGGAAGCTGGAGAAGGTAATGTTAGTATGAGAAATGGTAAGAGAGAGGAATTTTTTATAACTCCTTCATTCAATCAATATAATACGCTTAAAAAAGATGAAATTGTACACCTAAATTTTGATGGTACTCCTCTAAATACTGGAAAATTACCTTCAACCGAAGCAAAAATGCATATCACAATTTATAAATCAAGACCAAAAGTGCAAGCAATAATTCATACACACTCACCTTTTGCAACAATGCTCTCAATTGTAGGGAAAGGTATTCCTATTATAATGGAGGAGATGTACGCTTTTTTGGGTGGGTCAGTTGATGTCTCTGAATTTGGAAAAGCTCAAACAGGAGAAATTGGAAATGTTGCTCTTAAAGCTCTAGGTATAAAGAACGCTGCTTTATTGGCTAACCATGGAGTCATAGTTTGTGGAAAATCGTTGGATCATGCTGTTAAATTTGCCGAACTAGTAGAAAAACTCGCAAAAATATATTGGGGTGCTTTACAAATAGGGAAACCAAATATTATCTCTGAAGAACATCTTGAACGATTTCAAAAAATATTTATCAGCCTTTTTGCTAACTACCCTCGTAATATGCGGACAAAGAAATGAAAAAGATTAAGATGATGTGAAACTTATGGAATTGGGTATTAGTAATCTAGGATATATTATTGATATTGCTCGTAATAGTAATTTTAGCAACCTTATTGAGTTACAATTTAATGCAATAGAGCAGTGCCTCAATTACGCAGAAAAAAAAGGAGTTGAAATTGTAGAATTAGTAATTGAACCACCTCAAGTAATTAATAATGAACATATAAGCAAATTTATTAATTTAGTAAATTCTTATTCTATAAAAAAACAAGTTCATGGCCCTTATATTGATCTAAATCTATGCTCTTATAATAGTCTTATATCTCAGGCATCAATCGAATCATATATTGAAGCCATTAAAATTTGCTATCAAATTGATGCTAAAATAATAACAATCCATCCAGGATTAGCTAATTTTATGTTAAGTTCAATTAGAGAATTGAATAAACACCAATTAAAAAACTCCATTCATAAATTATTGGATTTTACGACCATACAGAAAATATTAATTTGTCTGGAAAATATGCCTCAAAATGCACATATCATGACTAATAATAGCAATATTATTGAAGTATTTGAGATAATTGGTCGAAAAGATCTATTTTTAACCTATGATACTAGTCATTTTTATATGTGTGATGGAAATGTGAAAAATTTATGGGCTAAATTTCATAATATAATAAAAAATGTTCATTTAGTAGAGAATTTCAGTAAGAAGTCAGATACACACCCCCCATTAGGTACAGGTAAGATAAATTTTAAAGAAATTTTAGATACATTTAAAGCATATAGTTATAAAGGACCAATTATTATTGAGGAATCTACTGCAAAATCAATAGATCAAAGTATTAATTTTATCAACAAATTTTTATAATTAAAGAAATCTTTATTTTTTAGGTAAAAATGCCAATAATTTCTCTTCAAGTTAGTGATGATTTATTAGAAAGATTCGAGAAAGTACGAAACCTGAGTGGTTTCAGTTCTAAAAGCGAAGCCTTAAGAGATTCAATAGTTAGCTTTATTGAAAAATATGAAAAATTTGAAAATATGGAAGGATATAAGTTAATGACTTTAAGTTTAGTATACCCTTTCAAAGAGTTAATTGTTGATCAAATCACTGAATTATACTCACGGTACCATCAAATTATAAAAACAATCACGGATTGGCGTATTGCGGAAAAAAAAATTGAAATTCTTTTATTAGTAGGTGAATTCAATATTATTAAGGATTTTTATAAAGAACTAGCTAAGATTAAAGATATAATTTGTTCTATCCGTGAAATTGTTATCGATTGATTTCATTATTCAAAACGGAGTGAAAAATCTACCTGATCAGAGGGAAATTGAGTAATTGATCCCAAACTTATCACATCAGGTTCTGATAATAAATAATCCACAACATTATCTAATGTAATTCCACCAGAAATCTCAACTATTATATTTTCTCTAAGATTATGTTCTTTTAATAAATTAATCGCATCTTCTGTTTGATCTAGACTCATATTATCTAACATAATTATATCTGCTCCATTTTTAGCAGCAACTAATACGTCCTCTACTTTTTCAATTTCAATTTCAATTTTTTTCGAAAAACTATTTTTAATTCTAGTATCATTTAGCAATTTTTTAACGTCACCATCGTAAAATTTAAGATGTGTATCCTTTAAGAGAACCATATCATCCAAAGAGAATCTATGCGTATCTGCATAACCTAATTCGGCAGCTTTTTTCTCAAAAATTCTCAACCCTGGAGTTGTTTTACGTGTACAAGCAATTTTAATATTTTTTCCAGAGTTTTTTATTAATTGAACATACTTTCTAGCTGTAGATGTTATAGCGCTCATATGAGTTATCAAATTTAATCCTGTCCTTTCTCCAAATAAAATGTTCCTTGTGTTTCCTTCTAATTCTACAATTATATCTCCTTTATTGACTTCATCTCCATCTTTTTTCTTGAATGTTGTAGAAACATTCAAAACATTATATAATAATTTTAATTCTTCTAATCCTGAAACGTAACCTGAACTTTTAGCAAAAATCTTTGCCGAAGTTTCTGCATTCTTGGGGATTATTTTAGAACTTACATCCATAAACATACAATCTTCAACCAAAAACTCTTTAATTTTCTGCTCAATTAGAATCTTATTATAACTCATATTTCCCACAAATATATATAGTATTATTATTATAGTTTAAAAATTAAATAAAATTATGGTTGAAAAAGAATTTCTATTCATTAAAAATAATATGATAAAACTCGAAGCTGAATATTATCATTCAAATAATAATAAAAAAAAACCAGTAGTCTTAATATGTCACCCTCACCCCCAATATGGAGGTAATATGTTTAACAATGTAGTATCTGGAGTTTTCAATAAATTGGTTAGTAATGGTATTTCTTGTTTAAGGTTTAATTTTAGAGGTGTAGGGAAATCAAATGGAATTCATTCAGATGGAACTGGAGAATTAGCTGATGTAAAAGTTTGTATAGATTTTTTAATAAATGAAAAAAATCATGAAAGATTAATTATATGTGGTTATTCTTATGGAGCCGCAATAGGCTGTTCAGCTATAAATTACTCAGATAAGGTTATAAGTTATATTTCTATCTCATTTCCTTGGGATTTTTTTGGTTCTAAATTTAAAAAATTATCACAAACTAATAAACCAAAATTATTTATCCAAGGAAATCGAGATTCAATGGCTAGATATGAAAATTTTGAAGAAAATTTTAATTATTATAAAAATCCAAAAATTAGAAAGATAATTGATGGAGCAGATCATTTTTATTGGGGATTTGAAGGGCAAATCGCTGATGAGGTCCTAAAATTTTATAACTCATTAATTTAGAGTTATCAAGATACTAAATTGTTTTCCTTTATTCAGCATCTTTAACTTTTTCAAAAGGAAATATTTTATTTATATTGGGGTTCAATTTACCTTCAATTATCAGTTTATAGTCTCCTTTAATTGAAAATTTTTTACATAAAATTTGTTCTCCAGATAAACACTGGTCATATTTTCCACAAAAAACTCCAGTAATGATTTTTGAACTTACTGGTTGTATTTCAAAAAGGATTAAAAATTAAAAAAGTAAGAAAAAATGGATTATAAACTTGAAAGCTTTTCTAAATCAGCCTGTGAGTTTTCAACTGCCCAATCAAGGAGTTGATCAAAATACCGCTCTACATCGTCACTTTCAGGAGCTTTTGATAAAATTGCTAGAAGGAATTGATTCTTATTATCTGGCATAATTATATTTCTCATCATAATAAAATCTTCTTTATACTTAATCTTCATACTTTGGATTTCGGAAAGTTTTAGTTCTTCTGCTGCTTTATAAGCTGAATCACTCAACAAGGATCCCATTGCAGCAATCACACGCTCATCTATTTTTTCTTCTTTTTGAGATGCTAATACCAATCCGGTCGAAGTTGCAAAAAGCGATGCTCTAAAATTCCCATTATCGTTAAGTTCTTTAAGTACTAATTCAAGTCTACTTACCAAATTAACACACTCTACAAAAATTATTTAAATATAATCTTAAATAAAGGTTTATAATATATATTTGAATATAGTTTTATTCTAATACGTTTAGATAAAATTTCTTTGTATAAATAATATGAGTTATTTACTATTTAAAATTATTTAAAATTATTTATTGTAGATTTTATCTGAAATTGAACTGTCTTAATTTGGATTTGAACCTTGCTTTACTTCATCATTCTCTAAGAAAAATTCTGCTTATACCTGAATTTTAAGATTGATAATAAATGCTGATACAATATCATTCTCATCGATATTTAAAACCATTACACTTGGTCTGGCTATTGGTTTCATAAATCCAAGTCGTTCAGGGGGAGCTTTTGGTTTAGTTGGAGATCCTGGATTTAAAAGGAGCAAGTTAAATTCTGTTCCTTTAATAACAGGTTGATGTGTATGCCCAAAGATAAGGATATTTAAATCATGCCTTTTAGCAAATTCTTCTATGCTATCAGGTAATAAATGAATCACTCCTATATTGTATTTCCCTACAGAAAGTTTTGTAAAAAGGTCTAGACTATTAATATTGTCAAGATTTCCTTTTACACATATAGTTGGTGCAATCTTTTTAATCTCATTTAAAAAAAAAATATCACAGACATCTCCCGCATGAACAATCTGATCAACATCTTTGAACGCTTCTTTTATGTGCTTTATTAAATTTGAAACTCCTTTTTTATTATAATCATTAGTAATGTGAGTATCAGAGATAATCCCTAACTTCATTAAATTATACAGCTCACTTATATCATAATAATGAATCCCATAATAAAAATTAAAAATCCCATTAGTATATCAAAAAAAACCCGAAAAATAGAATCTCCTATTGTCGCTTCAATTTTCTTTTCTTTTTTAAAATAGTCTTTAAGCATACCAAAACCAATGCTAAGACCTTCCTTTATTTGAGAATAGAACCATACAAATAATATGCATCCAATAATAAGGAGAGGATAGTATAGATAAAGACCTACGATTGAAAAAGTAATCCCTTGCGCAAAACTCCAGACTGCATGCGCAGAGATTATATTATTTAATGCATGGGCGATAATAACAGGAAAGAGCCATTTTCTTCTCAACACTAATAAGGCGAGAACTATTCCAATAAAAAATGATTCTAAAAACCAAATAAATGGATACCAGATAGGGTACAACCTACTTATTGGATCGAAGAAATAGGCTAAATGACCGAATCCCCAATAAAGTGCTGATATCATCACGGCAGACATTCTAGAATAATGTTCACTTCCTCTTTTTGCTAATAAACCCCTTGAAACAGTTTCTTCTGCTATAGCCACTGAAAATTGAATTACTATTGCAGAAAGTAAAAATATTATGTAATTATTGGATAATAAATATACATCTGTTGTTTTAAAAATTATGGATACTGATTGGTATTCAAGCATCCCCGGTATAAGAAGATAAGTAAAAAAATCAATAGGCAAAAAAACAAGAAAAAAAGTTAAAATACCGTAAAGAATTTGGTACTTATAATTCTTTTTCGTCATTTTATACAATTTTAAATGTCCTCTCGCAGGTGAAACATCCTCTTCGATTATTACTTTACGTTTTTGAGGTTCAAATATTAAATTACTAAGAGGAAATATAAGAGGTATTCCAATAAGCACTAGCACTGCTCTTAATAAATAAAAAAAAACTCCATAAATGGGAGATTCAGTGTCTATTATTGAAGGAAGTAAGAAAGCTGGTAATAATAGAAACAGAAATATAATAATAAATCCCCAAACTACTTCTTGATAAAAAAATCGAATTCTATCCCTTGCGATTTCTTTTTTTTTACTCCTACCCAGTTTTATCATTTATACTCACAATTGACTAGAATAAAAAATTATTGTATCAAAAAATTATAAATTTTTTTATTTAACATCAAAAAGATTCTAGTATTGAATTATCAATATCAGGGATGCCATTTTTAGCACCTAATTTTTGTATGCAATTTCCAGCAATAAAATTACCAATCTTCACACTCTTTATGATATCCTCAAACTTAAAACTGATATTATGTCTAAATCCATATAAAAAGCCAGCAGAAAACGCATCTCCTGCACCCGTAGTGTCTACAACCTGAAGAACTTCGATTGCTTTAATTAATTCAGATTTTTTTGAGTTAATTATCAATGCTCCATCTTTTCCCATTGTAATAATTACAAATTTAACTCCTAATTTGAAAATTTTTTTCGCTTTATTCTCAAACTCGGGTTTTATTATTTTATCATCTCTTAAGTGAAGAAGAAAATGAAATTCTCTTTTCGAAAGTATTAGAATATCCACATTTTCTAATAATGTTTTTATGTTATTAAAACCTTGTTCGATTATTAACATTCCAGGATTTAGTATAACCGGAATGTTATATATTTTTGCAATTCTCGACGCTTTTTCAAAAGGTTCTAAATTCATTAAACTACTCAGAAAAATTATTTTAGCCTTAACGATTTCTTCTTTAATAATATCATTAGATGAGAGATTATTCGCTGCTCCACTATATGCAAATATTCTTCGCTCTCCACTTTTGTTTAAGGCAACATATGCCAATCCTGTATTATAATCTTTTGAATATTTAATTAAAGATGTATCTAAAGAAACTTTATCAAAATCAGTAATTATCTTTTTTCCAAATTCATCATTAGATCCCAATTTGCCAATGAATGCAACTCTTAATCCGAACTTCGCACATATATAAGCAGTATTTGCAGCTGCCCCTCCCGATAACAACTGCAGATATGATACAAATACCTCGTCATCATCTATAGGAAATCTCTCAACATTAGCGACAATATCAATTAATGCAGCCCCTATACAAATAACATCAAAACTATCATCCATGAGTAAATCTGCCTATTCATAAATAAAAGAACCAAATTCGGATTTAATTTCTAGTAAGTTTTTACCCTTTATTGGAGATTTTTCACAATGACCTATTATCTTTGAATCAATATTATATTTTTTTCCAATTTTTATTATTTCTGGGGCTATGGATTCATTGCATAGCAGTTCCATTCGATGCCCCATATTAAATACACTAAACATCTCTCTCCATTGAGTCTCAGATGATCTTTGAATTAATTCAAATATTTTTGGAATTTTAAATAAATTATTTTTAACGTATTTTATGCTATTACCAAACTTAAGAACTTTGATTTGACCTCCACCTGTATTATGTATTATTCCATGGATCTGATTTTTATATTTCTTAATAATCTCTTTTAGAACTGGAGCATAAGTTCTTGTAGGTGATAATAATGCCTTTCCTATAGTTAAATTAAACTCATCAATATTATCTGTTAATAGATATTTTCCAAAGAAAACAAATTTCTCATCCAGATTTTGATCATAACATTCTGGATATTTCTTATAATATTGATGTGAGAGAATGCCATGCCTAGCTAAAGTTAATCCATTACTACCAATTCCACTATTATATTCAGCTTCATATGAAGCTTTACCATAACTAGCTAATCCAATTATGACATCATCAGTTTTTATATTGCTCGCATCAATTACATCTTTCCTTTGCATAGTTGTGAAAGCAGTGGCATCGACAACAAGAGTTTTCACAATATCTCCAATATCTGCAGTTTCACCCCCACACATCTTCACAGATAAACCCAGAGAAGTTAAATATTTGCTGTAATCATAATATTCTCTGATTATTGTTTCTATAATATCTCCTTTTATACGCTGATGGTTTCTTCCTAGATTATTTGAAAAGAAAATATTACCTGTTGCTCCCACGCACAAAATGTCATCGAGATTCATAACCATTGCATCCCTTACTATACCTTTAAAAACTGAAATATCGTCTGTTTCTTTGTAATACATATAAGCTAAACTAGCTTTTGTACCCGCTCCATCAGCATGAAAAACGGAACAATAATTTTTTCTATTATCGATATCTTCTATTATTTTACAAAAAGCTCCTGGAAATAAACCCTTATCCATTGATTTTAGAGCATTATAAACATCTTCTTTTTTAGATGAAACTCCTAATATTTTGTATAAATTATTATTTTCAACCATTTTTATGGACTTAAAAACTATGTTTACTCTTTAGAAATTTTATTAAATTATCAACCTGTTCAACCGCTTTCCCTAGATATTTTTGAGGATCAAATAAATCAGCTAACTCTTCTTTTAAGAATTTTTGCTTAATTTCGTGGTTTTCAATTAGAATGTCTTTCATATCTAGATCTTCTTTTCTGGCTTTTATAGACGCTTTTCTTAATATTTCATGACTTTCTTGTCTTCCTATACCACGCTTAACTAATTGCACCATCACTTTTTCAGTAAGGTAAGCTCCTTTGGTAAGATTAAGATTTTCTTCAATTTTTTTTTTGTTAAATTCCACTCCTTTTAAATTTTGAATTAATTGCTTTATCATGTAATCTAAGAGTATGAAATTTTCGGCAAATATCACTCTTTCAGAAGCAGAATTTGTCATGTCTCTTTCATCCTCTAAAATTATATTATCTAATGCAACATTCACATTAGATTTTAGAACTCTCGCCAAACTACATATCCTTTCTGATTTATAAGGGTTTCTCTTATGAGGCATAGTCGAACTACCAACCTGTGCGTTTTTAAAAGGTTCAAACATTTCTGAAATTTCACTTCTTTGGAGAATTCTGTTTTCTTTTGCGATTTTTGCTAATGTTTGACCTATTAAGGCTGTAATAAAGATCACTTCAGCATGCCTATCTCTTTGTATTACTTGATTTGCAATAAGAACAGGTTTTAAATCAAGTTTATTCATTACCCTATTTTGTATAATTATACCCTTATCATTGAAGCTCGCCATTGTTCCAACAGCACCGGACATTTTCCCAAAAGATATTCGATTTCTAATTTCAGAAACTCTATCAAGATGTCTGCTTACCTCATATGCCCATACACCAAATCTCATACCGTATGTGGTAGGAATTGCATGTTGACCATGAGTTCTCCCAATGCAAACTAGATTTTTTTTTTCCACTGTAATTGTTATCAAAATTTTTAATAAATCTGATAGGGAATCATAAATATAATTTAAAGCTTCTTTTAATTGTAGAGCAGTAGCAGTATCCTCAATATCATAACTGGTAGCTCCAAAATGCACGAATTTCCCTGCATCATTTTCACACTGTTCTGCTAGACTCTTAACCATAGCCATTAGATCATGATGAATTTCTCTGTCTATTTCTTTCACTCTTCTTAACTTTACATAATTTAAATTAGCTTTTCTTCTAATTTCATCTGCGGCTTTTTGTGAAATATTTCCTAATTCTGCATGAACTTCAGCTAGTGCAGCTTCAACTTTCAGCCAGTTTTCTAATTTTCTTTCTTCTGTAAAAACATCCGCCATTTCAGTTCGATAGCGTGTTTCTATTGGATGAATAAATTTATGATCCATATTTCTTTCTCTCATTCATTTAGTTATAATTAAAATAATGAAACATCAAGAAATATATCTTATTTTATTAGAGATAAAATAATCAAATCAAATGTAAAGAATCTCATTATTTCTTACTCTTTTTATCTGAATAATTGTATAACAGATTCAACTATATATTAAAAAATTAATTGTCTGTTTGAACTTAAGTGTGCTTTCAAAATTACTCTTTTCTGTATGTCAAATGTAATCAAATTTTATTTTTACCGGTGCACTTCTTGCGGAGAGTGGTATTATACCAAAAGAATTATCAAATCAAAAAAGTGTTGGAAATGTAACCACTCCTTTCTATTTAAAAATTCAACAAAATTTACACAAAATTGCGCAATTAAAGAAGCCATCGCAATTGTTAAAAAATTAAAGAATAGGAGCTAATAAAAAGGAAACATATTTAAGCTATTCTTCTCTTTTTTGGTCATTAACTGATAATCATTACCCTATTATTCGTAACCTGAAGTAGTCTCTCAAGCAAGAAAGATGGAACTTACAGATGATTTGAAACAAATTGATGAATTATTAATTAAGCAATTAAATCAGATTGCAAATAATAAAGTAGGATATTGGGACATCAGAACTGAAGTGAATGACGGTACTAGTTTAGAATTCACCAACCAAAAAAGTAAGGAAATTTCTTCTTTTGAAATTATTAATTGTGGAATTAGAGCTTTTAAAAATGGGGGTTGGGGATTTTCAGTTTTGAAGGATCTGAAAAAAGAATCTATTAAAGTAGGCTTACAAAAAGCTATTAAACTAGCTAGGCTTTCTGAATCGCTAACTAAAATCAAATTCAATATCGTTCAAAATAAACCATTGATTAAAAATTATAAGAGTAGCAGAAAAAAGAATTTAGCTGATATTGATATCGATGATAAAATAAACCTTGTTAAAAATCATGAAAAAATCGCATCAAATTATTCTCCATATATAAAGAATACACATACCATCTATATGGATGGATATTCTCAAAACATGTTTTTAAACTCTTTTGGAAGCAAGATTGTTCAAGATTTATCGTTTTTACGATTATTTTGCATGGTTTATAGCAATAAAAATGGTGTTACTCAGAGTTCTGTGAACTCTGTAGCTGGTATTGGAGGATATGAAATTGTTGAGACAGAAAAAGCTGCTAAATTAAGTAAAAAAACCGCCAAAGAGGCGGTGGAATTATTGAATGCTAAATCTCCAGTTGGAGGTAAATTGACAGTCATTGCAGATTCCAAATTGACCGGAACAATTATACATGAAGCATTTGGACATGCATGTGAAGCTGATCTGGTTCTAAACAATGAAAGTATTCTAGAAGGAATGATTGGTAAAAAAGTAGCCTCAGAAGATGTCTCTATAATAGATAATCCATCGATGGGGCAAGGCAAGCAGTTTGGTATACCATATGAGCTATTTGGCAGTTATTTTGTGGATGACGAGGGAATTCCTTCACAGAAAACTATAATTATAGAAAATGGTATACTTAAAAATTATTTACATAATTTGGAGACATCTTCTAGAATGAATGTACCGCCAAATGGTCATGGTAGAGCATCTGTAAGTTCTGAAAGACCTCAAGTACGAATGGGATTTACATATTTAGAGCCAAAAGATTGGAGTTTAGAAGATATTATTGAGGATACGAAAGAAGGAATATTATGTAAGGATTTTCAATATGGATACACTGCTCCAACAACTGGTAATTTCCAGTTTAAATGTAGATTTTCTTATAAGATTAAAGATGGAGAAAAAAAAGAAATAATGAGAGATGTATCACTCAGTGGGATGATACTTGAAACCTTAAATAAGATATCAGCAATAGGGAATAAGAATACATTTAATTACTCAGTGGGAATATGTGGAAAAGGTGGCCAACATGTTAGAGTGTGTGATGGAGCGCCCTATATAAGAATAGATGACGTAACTATTGGGGGTTTGAATTAAATGGAAACTTCAGATATATATTCATTATCAGAACTTTGTTTAAAATTAGTTCAAAATGAGAATTCAGGAATTCAGTGTGCAGATATTTATTTTGAAAAAAATAATTATATCAATGTTGAAATTGAAGAAAATTCAATAAAAAACAATGAAACTGGAGAGGATAATGGGATATCAATTAGGGTTATTGATAGAAATGGATCCTTAGGTTTTGCATATTCAAATAAAATGGATAGATCTACAATAAAAAAATTATGTAAGGTAGCTATTAAAATGATGAAAGTTGCTACTCCTGATCCTGATTTTAAAAACTTGCCAGTCTCATTTAAAAATTATCCAGCTGTTAAGGGGTTATTTGATAGAAATCTAAAATATTTGGAAATAGAGGATTCTTTAAATTATGTTAATCAATTAATCAATGTTTGTAAAGATGACGAGATGGCAATCTCTCAATCGGGTAACTTTGAATCTAATTACTCGAAAACATATATTTTTAACTCAAATGGATTAAATGTGTCTAAAAAGGAAACTAGTTGCTTAATTGCATCAAATATCATTGTAAAGGATAAAATTAGTAAAGAAACTTCTTCTGGTTATGAAAGACAAATTGAGAGAAGTTTAAGTAATTTAAATGCTATAAATGTCGCAAATTTGGCTCTTGAAGATGCTAAAAGAAATCTTAATAGGAAAAAAGTTAGAAATATGAAAGTACCAATCATCCTAACCCCAAAAGGAACAATAAATTTGATTTTAAAACCTATTGCTGCCTCAATAAATGCAGAGACATTTCAATATAAAAGAAGTTTCTTAGTAGATAAAAGAGGTGAATTTATCGGCTCAGAATTTTTAAATATAGAAGATAATGGATTAATTGATGGTGCAGCTGGCTCCCAGGTATTTGATGATGAAGGAGTCCCTTGTAAGAATAAAAAGATAATAGAAAGAGGAAAATTTCTCAAAACTGGATTATTACATAATAGTTATACGGCTGGAAAAGAAGGTGTTGAAAGTACTGGAAACGCTACTCGGAATTCCTATATATCAATCCCATCAATTGGTATTACTAATTTTATTATGAAACCTGGAGATATCATGGTAGAAGATATAATTAAGGATATTCCCAAAGGAATAATTTTTAATACCACAGGCGATTCGCCAAATATTTCTACTGGAGATTTTTCAGGGTTAATATTACATGGAAATTTAATAATAAATGGTGAGATTAAGGAATCTTTAAATGAAACTATGATAGGTATAAATCTAAAAGATTTATTTCAAAAAATAGATGCAGTTTCAAACGAATTTAAAATATATGGTGCATTTCAGGCTCCATGGGTAAGAATAAAATCTGCAAATATTATCGGAGGAGTAAACTAGTTGGTTATATTCAATTGGAGCCATAATATGTCATAATATTCATCAGCTCCTCGATATATTTGCCATAATTCGGCAATAATTAACTGATTTTCTCCCACTTCTGAGAAGGAAATATTTAATTGATTTGAAGTAAAAAATTGGTTATTTTTCAAAGTAAAATTTCCAATTGAGTAGTCTAAAGTACCATTTGACGGTTCTTTTGGACTTAAATGAGTGGTGCTATTACCCTTTTTAATATCAATATGAAATAAAAAGTCTCGATTCAAGTAATTTCCAACAGTTAAGTAAAAGTAAATTGTCTCATTTACCTGAGCATTAGTAGTATAATTTCCTGTTTCTTGATTCTCATTTAATATTCCGTACCTCACATAACCAGGCTCAGGAGTCAGAATATAATATAAAATAAATCCAGAAACAACAACTATCCCGATAATCAAACTAATTTTAATTAATTTCTCGAAAAGATTTTTGGAGATTTTTAAGTCTTTTTCTTTGTCTTCTCTAGTTATTCCGTTCATTATTTTTAAACCAAGCAATAGTTTTCTTTAATCCTTCTTCAAGTGATGTTGTTGGTTCCCAATTTAGAATATTTTTAGCTTTTTCAATAATAGGGCATCGATATATAGGATCATCAATAGGTAAAGGTTTGAAAATAATTTTTGAATTAGAATTTGCCAATTCTTTTATGATACGGGCTAGATCTAATATTGTATATTCTCTATTATTCCCTAAATTGATAACTTCTCCAATAGCATCATCTTTATATACCATTCTAAGAATACCCTCTATTTCATCTACCACATAAATAAAAGATCTAGTCTGAGATCCATCACCAAATACAGTTATATCTTCATCATGAATGGCTTGATGTATAAAGTTAGGAATAACTCTGCCAAATTCAGCTCCGTATCGTATCCTAGGTCCTGAAGTATTAAAAATCCTAACAATTTTTGTTCTCATTTTATGTTGAAGTTCATAAGCTTTAATAAAAGCTTCTCCAGCTCGTTTTGATTCATCATAGCAACTTCTAGGACCAACAGGATTTACATGTCCAAAGTAACTTTCTGGGGTTGGAATAGCTTCTTTTGGGGGATTTCCATAAACTTCAGAGGTACTTGTGTAAAAGAAAATAGCATTATGGAACTTTGCAATACCTAAAGAATTCAATGTTCCAAGTGTATTGCTTCTAAGAATGGAAATTGGCTCCCTCTGAAATTCAAACGGAGAAGCCCTACTCGCCATATGCATTACAATGTCTATCTTTTTGATATCACCTATACAAATTCCAAGAGGATGATAGGAGAAACCAAAATAAATAGGATAAGAAATATCATGATTAATAAAACGAAAATTATCTTTATCCATTAAATGTAATACATTTTTAGGTTTGCCAGAGGATAAGTTATCTAAACAGATACAATATGCTCCCTGTTCAACTAAAACATCACAAACCCATGAACCAAGAAACCCAGCACCTCCAGTAACTAATATTGTTTTGCCTTTAAAAGAAATATTATCTTTTATAAGTCTTTTTATAATCACTTGAATATCTTGGTTAATTTCATAGTTCAATTTTAATAACCTTCGTATATATTATAGTTCTTCTTATTTATTGTATTAAATAAATTTTTGTTTCTGATAATACGTGTTTCTTAGTATTTAGATTTACAAATAAGCTTACAACTTGACAGGTTGAAAGGAAAGAATAATATTAGATTTAAACACTAAATTGTTTTAGAACCACAATATTGGCAAAATTTTAATTCCAATGGATAATGTTTTCCGCAGTTAGGACATTTCTTCAAAGAATTTTTAAGAATCTCACGTCCTAGCATCTCAAAAGCTTTTTCCACATTTTCGCCTGTTTTTGCAGAAGTACTTAAAATTTTTCCTTGAAATTTATATTTTTCAAATAATTTCAGTGCTTCTTCTCTTTTTATATTTCTTTGTAAATCAACTTTTGCTTCAATTAATATTTTAGTTTTAGGAGAATTAGGAACAGAGGATATAACATTTATCCAATCGTAAAGATCGTTTAAAGAATCTTTATTTGAAATATCATATAACATTAAAGCTCCGGAAGCACCAGATACATAAGATGGAAAAAGTAATCGAAATTTTTTTTCTCCTGCAAAATCCCAAATATTTAATAATATTTCTGTGCCATCAACTACTACCTTTTTAGTTTCAAAATCTACACCAATAGTAGATAATGTTGATTTCTCGAATTTACCAGTAGCATACCTACGGATCAAACTTGTTTTTCCTACGTTTTTAGCTCCTGCTACTACTACTTTAAATTTTATCATATCCTTCTTCACTTAGCTTTTTATAAACTTGTATCCTTACCCAATAAAAGTCAATAATAGTATAAATTATTATTGAAGATATTAAAAATATTTTTTGTTGTTTTAAAAAGATTAGAGATTTTATAACTACAGGAATTTAGCGGTTATTTTTATATTTATGTCTGCTAATTTTATAGATTTCTTGTGCAATTTTTTTTCCAATGTTTTCGATTTTTGTTAGATCTGGTATATCCGCTAAGAAAATATTTTGTAAAGTCTTTAATTCTTTCAATAAACTTTTTGCTCGAAGTAAATTTACACCAGGTATTCCTGCAACCATATATTCTAACAAACGAGAGGTTTCAATTGGTGCCTTATCAAATCTTATATTGAGTGATGATTTTGTAAATGATTGTTCTTTTCTTGCTAATTGGTATATAAATTGAGCAGTCTCAATTGCATTTTCTGTTTTATAAATTGAAATACCTAAATTAAGAATTATCGAAGTGATTGCACCATATAGCGCATTTTCACTAATATTTGAATTTTGAAATGGATTTCCCTCTAAAATTAAAATAGGTCTAGAAAATTTTTCTCCCAATTGACCCAATTCGGAAAATAATCTTCCATCAATGATAGAATCATTAAAATCCTTATCAGATTTTCTCTCAATTCCAACTCTCTCTGAAATAATATAGTCTGCTACCGTTAATTGTGCTAACTTAATTCTAATCCCCATTAGCGAAAGTGCTCTTACAACAGAAGATGCTGTTTCACGATTATCACAGATAATTTCAAAGTTATCTGCATTTTCAATCTTGGCAATTTTATTAAGAATTGAATTATCTTCCTCTATTGATTCGGATTCTTCTCCTTTTTCGATAAAATTTAAAAGATTCGATTGTTCAAATTTTGTTCTACCCTCAGAATTTTTAATTTTATCCAGACTCATTCTCATATTCCTTTCTTTAGATTTTTCTGCCCAATAATAACCTTCATCCCTGGTACCTTCCGCCATTAATACAAATACTTTTCCTTCTTTTTTTCTACCAGTACGTCCACGACGTTGAATAGAACGTATAGCACTAGGTACAACATCATAAAATATAACTAAATCACATTCTTCAATGTCTAATCCTTCTTCAGCAACACTTGTACCAACTAAAGTATTATATATTCCCTCCTTAAAATCATTAAGCAGTTTGATTTGCTCTCTTTGAGTCAGTCCTTTATCTGATCCCCTTGTTGCTTGTCCTACAAACTTATGAATTTTGATTACCTTATTTTCTTTAAAATATTTCACAATATTATTAACAGAATCCCGAAAATGACAGAAAACAAGAATTCTCGAATCAAAATTTTCGTTTAATTGGTCTGTTAAGATTGTTTTTAATTTTTCTATCTTTGGATGGACCATTCCTTTAGAATGGAGTTCTAGAGTAAGTTTTTGAACTCTTTCAAAGTCTTTGTCAGCGAATAATTCTTTTAATGACTTATTTGCAGTATTATTCTTGATTTTTTCTTCATTTTTCTTAAAGTAATCTCTAAGAGCGCTTATTCCTTGTGTTTCTATTAATTCTGTCATATGAGATAATCTGATTGCGTTAGCTGTCACTTTTTTTGCATTGAACATTTGGAACTTTTCATCATTATCCCTTGCTGTAGATATTCTTTTGTTTATTATAGTGCTTAATTTTAATAAATCCTTTCTAGTGATTTTATATATATCATAAGAGCTGAGTAAATCGATTTCTTTTAGAAATTTATACCAATTTTTTAACTTCTCTTCTAATATCTTTTTTACTTCTAGAAATTCAGGTGGGAGTTTAATTTTTATCCATTCATTATCTACTTTATGAATATATGGTTTAACGTCAAAATCCTTCTCTGTCCTAATTTCGATATGGTTGATATATAAATTTTGTTTAATCTCATTAATTTTACCTTCAGTTGAGCCTGGACTTGCTGTAAGTCCTAATATTTGGGAATTTTTTGCGAGATCCATATACTTTTTTGCCAAAAAACAGTAAGCGTAATCCCCTACTGCTCTATGACATTCATCAAAAATCATTAAGGAAACATCTTTAATTGAATAGATCTCTGAGATAAGATCATTTTGAAGCACTTGAGGTGTCATAAAAGCGATCTTAATATTTGTCCATAGACCTCTTCTTTTTTCAGAAGAAATTGAACCCGTAAGAGAAACAAGTGATTCTTCAGGAAGATTGGTTAATTCTAAAAATGATTTAAAATGTTGTTCTACTAAGGGTTTTGTAGGTGCTAAAAGTATCACTTTTGAATTTTCGATTTCTGTTAATCTTTGCACAGCAAGCATTAAAGCTATAACTGTTTTGCCTAAACCGGTAGGAATAACAACCAAACAGTTTCTATTTAGACAACTTATAAAAATATTCTCTTGGTATTCCCGTCGGTATATAATATTTTGCTTAATTAATGGGTGAGAAATAAAATCTTCATTTGCCGTTGCAAAAATCACCAATGTGTATGAGAATACACTATTTATTGAAGATAAAATTTAATTGAACTATTTAAACTGATAGAGTTTATAAGATCATTAAAAAATACTTAAATTCTTAAATCGATTTAACAATAATTTAATAAATTGAATTAATTAAAGAGTAAAGAAATATTTAATTCGTATGATTTACTAATTTTAATTAAAAAGAAGCGCGGGTGGTCTAGTGGTATGACGACAATTAGTATGCTTATCGCATTTATAACGTTAAACGCTCACACCGTGTAAATCAGGGGTTCAATTCCCCTCCTGCGCACTAATAAATTTAAAAATTATTATCTTCTAATTAAAAACTCAATAAAAACCAAAAAAGTTATATGAAATTATGCATTTAAAATGTTAAATTACTCTTTTTCTTGGGTTTTATAATGTCTAGTTTTTTAGAATCTCGAGATTTGCGCAAACAATATAAGAAAGTCAGAGAATATGTTAAGATTGGGCCCATATTTCTCACTAGATATGAAAAAGCAAGAATTGTTGGTGCGCGTGCATTACAGATTTCCTTTGGTGCACCTATCCTTGTAGAGAAGCCTAAAAACATGATTGATCCAATAAAAATCGCCCAGTTAGAGTTAAGATCAAGAATCTTGCCATTAACAATCAGGCGTGAAAATCCCAGTGAAGAATACCAAGATATACCTATAAATAAGTTAATTCTCAAAAAAGATTAATTTTTCTTTTTAATATTATTGTACACGGTATTTTCCACGTTCAGTTAAGAAATAAACTGGTCTCTCGTCTACCATTTCGGATTCTATATACCCTTTAGAGACTAATTCTTCTATAATTTTTTCTAATTCTGCTCTTTTAAAGCCAGGAATTCCTAAGGGTATTCTTGATTGGTTTGCAATTATCGCAATTCGTTCTAAAAATAATCTTTTTCCCATAAATGTTTCAAGGATGGTTAATTCATCATTTGTTAGCCTTTCAAATTGATCATGTTCTAAATAACTCTCTCTTAAACTTTGTGCGAGATCTCGTGCTTCTGGGCTTAATTCTTGCTTTTTTACTTCAACATGCTTCAATGTCACTAAATCTTTAGCAACTGGCTTTTTTTTTTTTTCATTCTTTTTCTCAATGTAAGCTTTAATTTTCTCTTTTTCCTCATTTTTATTTTTCATAATAATACCATAAGGAAATTAATTATAAAAATTTATATTTAAATAATGAGAAAGGTCTTAGAGTTAAAAAATGGGGAAACAATAATAATTAGACATATTACAAAATCAGATGTCGAGGGAGTATGGAAAAACTTTAATGAGGTCATTGAGGAGGGTTTATATTTACCTGTATTCTTTCCTGTGAAATCTCAACTTGAAAAAGATTCATGGTATAGCAATATAAAAAAGGAAAATGAAATATGTATCATTGCTGAGAATCCAGATCGTAAAAACCCTTATAATATTATTGGACAATGTGAAATTTCTAATTGTCAATGGGATGCAGCCTCACATGTTGGTATATTAGGAATTTTAATTAAAAAAAAATATCGAAATTTAACTATTGGAAAAAATCTAATTGATTTAGCAATTCGAGAATCTAAACGACTAAATAACAAAGAAAAAATAATTTTAAGCAGCTTTTCAACTAATGACCGAGCAATCCATCTCTTTAAAAAATGTGGTTTTAAAGTCATAGGTGTAAGAAAAAAGCAATTTTTTATGGATTCAACCTATATTGATGAGGTTTTGATGGAACTCTGGATAGATGATTTCCCTAACCTAGGGGAACTTTAGCCTTTTATGGTATTCTTCTGTGCTTTTTTGATCTAAAGGATTCTCATTTAAGAAAATGAAATTTAAATTTTTCAGATTCTCAATACTTTCTCTTCTAAATTCAGAAATGTCATTTCTTCCAAGATGTAACATGATAAGGCTCTGTAATCTATCTAAATTTTCCACTTTTTTTAAGTTATTATTATCTAAATACAATTCTTGTAACTCTAATAAATTTTGTAGACCGTCTAATTTTCTAATTTTATTATTTGAGAGCTCTAATTTTCTTAACGTCAACAAATTCTCAAGACATTCAATAATTTCAATTAAATTGTTTGAGAGATATAATCCTTTTAAATTTTTGAGAGGTAATAAACCCTCAATTTTAGATATTTTATTATTATTAAGGTATAACCACATTAAATCTTTTAAATTGTGCAAAGCAATTATTTCATCAATTTTATTAAAAGAGAGATTTAACCTTCTTAATTGAATTAGTTCATCAAGATTATCTATTTTCTCAATCTGATTATGGCTTAAATCTAGGATTTCCAAACTAGATAAACTACTTAAATTTTCAATCTCTCTAATAAAATTTTGACTCAATAGTAATTTCTTTAAATTCTTTAATGATTTTATACCTTCAATTTTTTGAATTTTATTATTTGATAAATTTAATTCTTCTAACTCGCTTAATTCGTCCAAATTCCCAATTTTTTCTAATTCATTGTGTGACACATCCAAAGTTCGTAATCTCTTTAGAATTTGAACACCTTCAAGATTTACAAGATTATTTCGATGCAAATGAAGATGTTCTAAACTTTTTAGCCAATTTAAAGATTTAATATCAGAGATTTTGTTCAAATTAGAACTCTCACAATTCAAAGAGACAATTTTTCCTTTTTTCATATTAACGTGAAAGCCACAATCAGATATATAATATCTATTTAAACAAACGTTTATACAGATATCTAAAAACAATTCAGGGATCGGTTCACTATAATTATAAACAAAAATTTCTTTTGGAAATTCATTAATTCTCGATTCAAAATCTTTTTTAATTAATTCTTTGAGATAATCTCCTAGTATTTTACGTGCCTTGGTACTTTTTATCAAACTCAATGTTCTAATCACAAATATTCGTTGTTCTATATTATCCAATTTATTTAATGTATAACTGAATAGAGGGATTAGTTTCTTATTTTGTAAATACTTTTCTTTCAAAATGTGTCCAGATATTAATCTAATCTTAATATCCTCGTCTGACAGAAATAAATGTTCGAAAAATTTGAAATTCTTACCATCATCAATTAAACCATAATTTAATAGAGCATTTTGACGCACTTTAGGATTACGGGAACTATCGATCCACTCTTTTAAAAGAGCTAATCCTTCTTTTTTTCCAATTTGTTCTAAGTTTTCTTTAATATAATCTGGATCTAGTTCCATTTTGAATAGTAATAAAACCCATATTTTTCAGAGTTACCTTAATTAAACACATATGAAAGAATAAGTATAAATCTAATCTGTTAAACAACAATAAAAAAAGAAAAAAAGAAAAAATACTAAATTTACGTTTTCCCTATGCTTGAAAAAATTTAATTTAAAAGCATCGATGGATAACCTGTGGTCCCATCTCCTTGTATTCCCTTCGGGTTACCCACATTCTATGGAATGTTTTCAAGGAGCTCAAGATTGAACCCCCAATCCACACTGAGTACATACGCTCTGGAGGTGCGATAATTTTAACATCAACGCTTTCCGGGATTTGCTCCTTTATCTCTTTTG
>SMTZ1_10015310_pt1 | contig 22277 bp, 14 predicted proteins | sample DeeMarSWOR136_30_FD_25667 | JGI IMG/M metagenome (IMG submission 25667) | reverse complement strand
GGGCCGAAGTTCCAGCTTTACCTGGTTGTTACTCTCAAGGCGAATCAATAGAAGAAACAGTGAAAAATATTCGGGAGGCTATCGAAGCTCATATTGAAGCATTAAAAGAAGAAGGTCAAGACATACCAGAAGAAGGGGAATTTGTAATCGGAAAAATAAAGGTTGCTTTAGCCAGTTAACTCAAAAGAAATAAGCGAATCTTCCCCCTTAAGTCATTTCACTTTTAACTCCAGTAAAGGAGGAGCAGAACTTGCGAAGCTTTGATGAAATAAAAGAAGAGCTATGATTAAGATTGCATATTTTCTCATCTCTGCCCTCCTTTACCTTCCTTCTTATCTTTAGGCAAGAAATTCTCCATCACCCATATCTCCGGGCGCATCGTGTGGCCAGAACGAGAGGCAAAAGTGATCCGTTCGCCATCAGGGTGAACACTCAGTTGTATGAAGTGACTCATCGTCAAGCTCAGATTCTCTGCTTTACCTCCTTTAGCCGGAACTCTCCACAGCTCCTTTTCTCCTCCTTCAGGATCGGGTTTTCTTTTGGGGAAATATATATAACGACCGTCAGGGGACCAATCGATATCAATGATGTTGTTCCCCTTGAATCCAAATCTATGCAATTCAAGAGGTTCCCCTCCCTTAATCGACATCACCTTCAGCACTCTCAGATTTTCCTCTTCCCGCATAAGTAATGCCAGCTGCTGGCCGTCAGGGGAGAGAGCTATGGTGTTTCTATCATAAGGAGGATTTCGAAGGAGCTCTTCTTCTTTTCCAGTTTCTAGATCTCGAACAACAACCGGATAATATTTGTCAGACGTGTTTTCATGGATATAGAAGATTAACTTTCCATCGTGGGACATCACAGGCGACCAAAGTGCGCCGTAAGATTCTTTTTCCTTTTTCGGAATAAGTAGAGTGGCTTCGCCAGTTTGAGCGTCTATCTTGTAAATACCCGAACCGGACTGAAAATCCTTAGCAAGCAGCAGGATGGAACGGCTATCAGGGCACCAATGTGGTTTCCAAAAGTGAAAAAATTTTTCTTTCAAATCGAATTCACGGACTCTTCCTGATTCCGCAGAATAGAGACAGAGAATCGATGGATGGTTCCCTGGTTCCCTGAAAGAGATGTAGACAAGGTTTTTTCCGTCAGGTGACCAATCTGAATAGATGTTATATCCTTCGTAGGGAAGAGGATCCTTTTTCGGCTGTTCAATGATACTGCCTGTTTCTGGATCAAGCTTGGCGGAGTAAATATCCCACGTTGCTCCCGCAGTGCTGTAGTAAAAGGAACCATCCTGGCTGAATCCTAGGGATACGACCATCCCTATATCCCGCCTTACAAGCTGAGGATCTCCTTGGGGTTTTCCTTCCAAGACTTGAATGATCCAGGCATCCCTGGTTCCTGTGCGGTCGCTTGAGTACAGAATCCATTTTCCATCAGGAGACCAGCCAAGCAGATAATCATCAGCCGTATGGGCGATGAGCGGAATTTCTTTCGTCCCATCTGATGAGATGAGGGAAATATCTTTCTTCCTAAATTCTTCCTTCTGTGGAAAGTCATAGACAATATAGCGCCCATCAGGGGAATATTTTGCCTTCATCGAAATGGGATTCACTACATCAAGGGTTTTAAGGATTTGGATAGGGCTGTCTTTAATTGAAATTAAACCTAGCTGCCAACGTTTCGCCTCATTCCTGAAAAAGGCCAGAATGTTCTTGCCGTCAGGAGACCAATCTGCCAGCTCAACCCATCCCTTATAATAATCAACTTGGCGGAGAGGGCGAGGTTCTGAACCGTCAAGTCCTATGATATGCGCTTCAGCTTGATCTCTAGCATTATCCCACCAGATATAAGCCAATTGCTTTCCATCGGGCGACCACACAGAAGTCTCAGCAAAAGCATCCGATTTTTCCCAGTCATTATGGGTGAGATGGCGATTCTTCCCAGTGGCCATCTCTCTTATAGCCAGGTTGCCGGTTTCCGGGTCTGCAAAAGAAAGATATTTGCCATCAAAAGAAATCTCACCGCTGCCATCCACTTCTTTGCCTGTCCAAACTTGCCTTACTTGAAATTCTTTATCTCCTTTTTCTAAGGTAGCCTGCGCTCTGAGGAAAATTGACAATTTTTCCTGCGCCATCTTCACAATCTCCCTCTGGCCGGGATAATCGCTTATCACCTTTTGGAAAGCTTCTTGAGCTTGTTTCGCCTTTTCTTTCCCCAGCTTCTCGTAGCAGATTCCAATGCGGAACTGGGCCTTGGCCGCCAGAGATTCATCCTTTGTCTCAGCTATAACCTTCTGATAAAGAGAGATCGCCTCTTCAAGGTTTCCTTCGCCGCGCTCTTTGGCCAGCGCCTTTTGAAACAGGTCATATCCGTTTTGGAGGGCGTTGCTAACAAGGCTGAGAGTTATCAACAATGAAATGAGAATTGCAATCGAAACCGTAAGTTTTTTCATCTGTTTCCTCCTTTGCTTTGCTTTTCAGCCAAAGGAAGGAAGTTATCCATGGCATAGATTTCTTTTATTCTTTGTCCAGCCCTGAAAGCGATGTGTTGTCCGTCAGGATGGACGCTTAGCATATACACTCTGTCCATTGACAATCCTAGTTTTTGAGGTTCTCCTCCTTCCGTTGAAATTAGCCAAAACTCAAATTTATAGCCTCTCTGGAATCGACTTTCTGCAAAGAGCAGTTCTTTTCCATCAGGAGTCCAATCTGCCGTTGTAATGATTTTTCCCTTTTCCCACCGTAAAACTTCAACAGGTTTTCCTCCAGAGGATGGTATAATCTTTAAAATGTATTCGAGTGTTTCCATGTCTCTCGCGGTGAATGCCAAGAATTGTCCGTCGGGTGAGGCTGCCAGATCATTGGGGTAAAAAGCATTACGCCCTACAATATATCCAGGTTGAAAATTATCACGATGGATCTCTCTCTTTTGTGCAGTTACAAGGTCGTACATCATAATCCGGGCTTGTTTCTGCTGCGGCAGTTTGTGCATATAAAATATCTTTTTCCCATCTTGCGACCACACAGGAGCTCCAACAATATCTTCTTCATTAAAATGAAGAATGGATGTGAAATCTTCTGTTTTGGCATCAATCTTGTAGAATCCTTCACGACCCTTCTCTTCGCTCCCAACTGTAAGAATAGAACGCCCATCAGGATCCCAGCATGTTCCCCATATGTATCTAAGTTCAGGATATATTTCGCGTTCCTCACCATTCTCCAGGGAACGGATACAGAGGACTGACTCAGAGCCAAGCATATCATGTCCAGTTTCTGGATATGAGATATAAGCTAAGTACTTACCGTCTGGCGACCAGTCTGGATGCATTGTAGAGCCTACAAAGCACTCGGACGCTTTTTCTGGTTTTGACAGAATTTTATGAGTCTCGGAGTCGATCTCGGCTACGTAAACATCACTGACCACGGTCTCAAAGGCATAATAGAATGATCCATTCTTGTCAAAGCCTTTGGGCCAAATCGTTCCCACATCCTTTTTAATAAGAACAGGATCTCCCTGAGGTTTACCTTCTGAGACTCTTATAGCCCATATACTTGTAGTTCCTGTGCGGTCGCTGGCAAATATAAGGCTTTTCCCATCTGGAGTCCATCCGAGCACGAAATCATCTGCAGGGTGCTTGACCAGAGCAACCTCCTGACTCGCGTCTATCGAGAGCAGGAAGATATCCCGCTTTGAAGAATTTTCCTGTTTTAAATCATAAACTACGTAACGGTCGTCAGGTGAAAATAGCTCTCCTGTCCTTAATCCGTCACCGCGAGGGAGATAATCAAATGTTTTAAGCGCCTGCAATGAACCGTCTGCTACAGATATCATCATAAGCTGGCGGGTTTTATCTTTTCTGATGAATTCAGCCAATATGTGCCTGCCATCCTGTGACCAATCAAGAGGATTCACTTCTGCCAAATTATCATCACTGTAGAGGACTCTCGGATTAGAACCATTAAATCCAATAATCCGCAGTTCTTTGAAAGAATCTTTAAAGTTTCCCTGTTCATCCCAGCTATCTTTGAACGCAAAAACATTCTTGAATTTCAGCCAGGAGTAAGCCACCCTTTTTGTATCCGGTGACCATATGCTCCCACCATAATGAAATTCGATAGGTTTCTTGGAGGATGGGTCTTTTGATGCAGACAGAACTGCTTCTTTTGTGATGAAATGCTTCTTTTTAGTGGCGAATTCAAGTGCGCAAACATTATTCGAACCCATGTCCCAATACAAAAGATAGCGGCCGTCAGGAGAAGGCCTGCCCATGTTACCTCTGCCGCCCATTCTTGCATAATCCCAGACTTTTCTGATTCTAAACTCCTTATCGCCTTTTTTGATGACGGTTTGAGCTTTCACGAGGATGGATAATTTTTCTTTGGCCACTTTGACTGTCTCTTTCTGGCTGGGATAATTGTCGATCACTTTCTGGAACGCCTTTTGTGCTAGTTTTGCTTTCTTTTGCCCTAATTTTTCATAACAGAAACCAATTCGAAGTTGGGCTTTGGCAGCTAAAGATTCATCCTTTGTTTCAGCTATGACCTTCTGATAGAGAGAAATCGCTTCCTCAAGATTTCCCTCCCCGCGCTCTTTGGCCAGAGCTTTTTGAAATAAATCGTAGCCGTTTTGAAGGGCGTTACTGACAAGGCTGAGAGTTATCAACAATGAAATGAGAACCGCAATCAAGATTCCATATTTTTTCATTTCTGCCCTCCTTTACCTTCCTTCTTATCTTCAGGCAAGAAATTCTCCATCACCCAGATCTCTGGGCGCATCGAGTGGACAGAGGCAAAAGTAATCCATTCGCCATCAGGATGAACACTCAGATATATGAAATAGGGCATCATCGTCGAGCCCAGATTCTCTGCTTTACCTCCTTTAGCTGGAACTCTCCACAGCTCCCATTTCCCTCCTTCAGAACTGGGTTTTTGCTTGGAAAAGTATATATAGCGGCCGTCTGGAGACCAATCGATATCAATAAAATCGCGCCATCCTTGTTCAAATCTATGCAATTCGAGAGGTTCGCCTCCCTTAATCGACATTACCTTCAGCACTCTCAACTTTTCCTCTTCCCGCAAAAGTAAGGCCAGTCGCTGGCCGTCAGGGGAGATAGCTATGGTGTTTCTATCATAAGGAAGATTTCGAAGGAGCTCTTCTTCTTTTCCAGTTTCAAGATCTCGAACAACAAGCGGATAATATTTGTCAGACATGTTTTCATGGATATAGAACAATAATTTTCCATCAAGGGACATTACAGGCCACCAGAGTGCGTCGGAAGATTCTTTTTCCTTTTTCCGAATAAGCAGGTTGGCTTCACCAGTTTGAGCGTCGATCTTGTAAATGCCCTTACCGGACTGAAAATCCTCAGCCAGCAACAGGATGAAACGGCCATCAGGGCACCAACGAGGATAACTAAAGTGAATAAATTTTTCTTTCAAATCGAATTCACGAACCCTTCCCGATTCCACAGAATAGAGACAGAGAATCGGTTGACGTCTTCCTGGTCCTCTTCGAGAGATGTAGACAAGGTTTTTTCCATCAGGTGACCAATCTGGATAGATGTTATGTCCTTCGTAGGGAAGAGGATCCTTTTTCGGCTGCTCAATGATACTGCCTGTTTCTGGATCTAGTTTGGCGGAGTAAATATCATACCCTGCATACATTGCTCCCTCAGTGCCGTAGTAAAAAGAACCATCCTGGCTGAAACCTAGGGACCCGATTAATCCTATATCTCGCTTTACCAGTTGAGGATCTCCCTGGGGCTTTCCTTCCAAGACTTGAATGATCCAGGCATCTCTGGTTCCTGCACGGTCGCTTGAGAAGAGAATCCATTTTCCATCAGGAGACCAACCAAGCAGATAATCATCTGCTGGATGGGCGATGAGCGGAATTTCCTTCATCCCATCTAATGATATGATGGAAATATCTTTTTTTCCGGATTCTCTCTCCTGTGGAAAATCATAGACGATATAGCGGCCGTCAGGGGAAAATTGTGCCTTCGGAAGGGGGTCTACTGCATCAAGAGCTTTAAGGATTTGGATAGAGCTGTCTTTAATTGAAATTAAACCCAGCTGACGCTGTCTCGTCTCGTTGCTGAAAAAGGCCAAAATGTTCTTGCCGTCAGGAGACCAATCTGCCAGCTCAACCCATCCCTTATGGCTATCAACCTGGTGGAGAAGGCGAGGCTCTGAACCGTCAAGCCCTACGATATGCACTTCAACTTGACCTTTAGCATATTTCTCCCAGATATAAGCCAATTGCTTTCCATCAGGGGACGAAACAGAATTCATAGCATAAGCATGCGATTTTTCCTGGTCATTATGGGTGAGATGGCGCTTCTTTCCAGTGGTCATCTCTCTTATAGCCAGGTCGCCGGTTTCCCAGTCTACAAAAGAAAGATATTTGCCATCAAAAGAAACCTCGCCGCTTCCATCCACTTCTTTGCCTGTCCAGACTTGCCTTACTTGAAATTCTTTATCTCCTTTTTCTAAGGCAGCCTGCGCTCTGATGAAATTGGAAAGCTTTTCCTGCGCCATCTTAACAATATCCCTCTGGCCGGGATATTCGCTGATCACCTTTTGGAATGCTGCCTGGGCTAATTTGGCCTTTTCTTGCCCCAACTTCTCGTAGCAGATTCCAATACGGAACTGCGCTTTGGCCGCCAGAGATTCATCTTTTGTCCCATCGATAACCATCTTGTAGAGAGCAATAGCTTCCTCAAGCTTACCTTCTCCTCGTTCCTTGGCCAGCGCTTTTTGAAACAGGTCATATCCGTTTTGGAGGGCGTTGCTAATTAGGCTGAGAGTTATCAACAATGAAATGAAAACTACAATCAAGGTTAAAGATTTTCTCGGTATTGAATATTTCTTCATTCCTTTCCTCCTTCGAGTTTAATTAGTTCAACCTCAATTTAGCGCTCTCAGCTTCATAATGTGTCACGATGTTATCTCGAAAATGCAATTTTTTTGCAAAGATAATTTCTGAAAATTGTCTGCTTTTTGTCATGAAAACGTCATTTCTCCAGGACAAGCTTGTAGCCAACACCGTGAACTGTAAGCAGGTGGCGTGGCTTGGAAGGATCATCTTCAAGCTTGGAACGAAGCAAAGCGATATGATTGTCCACAGTGCGAGTTGTGGGATACTGTTCATAGCCCCAGACCTCATCGAGGAGTTCGTCGCGAGTGACCACTTCGCCAATCCGGGCTGCCAATAAACGAAGAATTCCGAATTCCTTACGCGACATATTAAGAACTTTGTCCTCTCTGCGGGCTTCAAAGCTTTTGAAATCTATTAAAACTTTGCCAAAGCGCAGCTCGTTCGGAAGAGGCCCTTTTTTTGACTGCTGCACTCGCCGCAAAATGGCACGGATGCGCGCCAGTAACTCTGGCACAGAAAAAGGCTTGGTGACATAATCATCGGCTCCAAGATCCAATCCGAGCACCTGATCCACTCCCCGGGCAGTCAACATCAAGATTGGCGTGGTTAGTCCTTCTTCGCGCACTTTGCGGCAGAGCTCATACCCACTCATCTTGGGCAGCATTAAATCCAGGATAATCAGGTCGGGTTTTTTCTCTTGAATCAAACAATAACCCTGCTCACCATCCGTAGCGGTCAAGACCTCGTATTTATCATACTCGAGATTGTCCTTGAGTCCGCGCAGTATTGCCAGGTCATCCTCGATGATGAGAATTCGTTTCATTGTTTGCTCTCCAAAGGCAGGTAAATAGAGAAAGTGCTCCCTTTGCCTGGCGCACTCTCTACTTCGATATTCCCTCCATGGGCCTTGACGATGTGGGAAACGAGGGTCAGACCCAGTCCTGTCCCGACAATGCGCTCATTCTCCGGCATGGGAACACGGTAGAACTTTTCAAAAATCCGCTTTTGTTCCCGTGGGTCAATCCCGACACCTCTATCAGTTACCTGGATCAGAGCCTGGTCATCTTTTCTCTGCAGCCGCAAGTCAATTTCACGGGACTCACCCGAATACTTCATGGCGTTATTAAGGAGATTCAATATGGCTTGTTCAAGAGCGTCCCTATCCACTCGAACATCGGGCAAGTCTTCTTCTGCGTGGACATTAAGCTCGAAGCCTTGTTGGCTCAGAGGATATTTCATGGCTCGAGCGGCTGCCTGGATAACTTCAGACAGAGAGGTCAGTTCTGGTCTGTAAATCCTTTTTCCTTGTTCGATCTTGGAGAAATCGAGCACATTGTTTAATAAGCGTGTCAGACGCTGACTCTCGCTGACAATTGTGTCCAGATATTCTGCCTGCGTTTTCAGATTCCTGGAACGACCTAAACGCAGTGTCTCGGCAAACATCCTGATGGCTGTCAGGGGTGTCTTGAGCTCGTGGGAGACGCTGGAAACAAATTGAGAGCGCATCTCCGCCATCCGCACATCGCGGCGAACATCTCTCCACAAGAGATAAGCTCCGAACAGCGTCACGCTCAAGACTAAAAGCAAAGCAAGCAAGTAAAATGATCGCTGAAAGCTCCACTGGCTTGAAAATGCTGTCTCTTCGCTTTCTGCGAAGGCTATTTTTAGGCCGCGAAAATTAGGTCCCAGCGATTCTCCTTCAGATCTTTCACCCGTGACAAGGTGGAACTCCCCGGGAAATGTTTCAGAGAAGCCGCTGTCCTGCCTGAGAGAAGCGAGGATATCTTGAGCATGCACCACAAAAAGCAAAGGTTGCGACCCAGCTAAAGGCGGAGCCAAACTTGCCAACCAAGGGATTTCTCCATAGGAGATCCAGATAGGTTCGTCTCTCTTTCCTTGATTTCCCTGCCTGGATGCAAAAGCTATTTTTTGAAAGTCTCCTTGAAGTTCCAAAGCCTGCTCAAGTTTCAGAATGTGATCATTAATCATCCGCTGGTAATCCTTGGCAGTATCCTGAGTTGACTCTTCTGGAGCGGTCTTAACGACTTTTTCGACCACCTCCTGGAGCATATAAGACTCAGAAGGCGAGAGCCAACGCTTCGCCCCGAGTTCGGTCCGGATATATTCTAAGATTTCTCCATGGGCGTCTTCTTCATCGAGCAGGAGACCGGCTGCATAAAGAGACAAGGGGATTCCATACTCATCAGTTACGCTGGAAGGAAGGTCCAAAATACGACGGTAGTGCGATAAAGCTTCCTTGTTTCGACCCGACTTGGCGAGGGCCCGTGCCAGCAAAAGGCGAGCATATCCTCTCTGGAGGGATTCTTGTGCTGATTCCATCAATTGACGATATAACCCGGCAGCTCGAATAAAATCTTTCTTAGCAAACTCCTCGCTTTCGGCAAGCTGAATTTTTCGGGAAAAATCATAGCTGCTAAGGAGCCGGCGGAATTCTTCACTCTTCTTATTTTCTTCCCATGGCAGCAACAGTCGATCTCCCTCCACCATGCCAATCAACGCGACCTCGGGATTCACGTAATCGCGTTTGGCAGACAATTGAGTCCAATCTGCCGCAGCGCTTGACTCCTGAAGTTTGATTTTTTCCAGGCGCACAAGCAGGTGCTGGCCGATTTCGCTTCCCATACGACGACGCTCATCCAGCATTCGTTTTTGGGCCAGTTCCCGCTCCTGACTGATCATACGCAATGTAAAGACCACCAGGACTACGCTGGGCAGAATAACAGCGAGCAAAAAAAGAAGGATTTGTTTGCGATGACTACGTGAGCTAACAGCCATATGGTTGACCCTTTTTTTATAGTATATTCTAAAATATCCCCCAAGATAAAGATGTCACGAAAATGTCATAAAGCAAACGGAATCAAATCAATGACTTTTTTGGGTGTAAGAGAGGGTAATTCAGGTTAACTTGTTTTATTTATCTTCTCTCGCTTGATTTTTTGGCTAGTTTTCAAGCCTTTTTATTGTGTTTATTATTTAAAAATATTTAGAAAAAGTCAATTTACATTCGCAACATCGATTTTTTCTTTACTTTTCTTTATTTTTTCTGGGCTTTCGCTTCCGGGAGGAAGTTTTCCATGACCCAGATTTCTCCCCCTGGCTTGATGGAGGTAAAAACAATATGCTGTCCATCCGGATGAATTCGAAGTTCGCTCAATAAGCCCATGGTTAGTCCAAGCTTAACAGGTTCACCGCCCTCAAGGGACATTAACCACAGGTCGAAATTTGGCTCCAGCGCTTTTGTTGGTTCTCGCTTGCTATAGATTACTTTTCGGCCGTCTGGAGTCCAAGCACATGCCCCAATATATTCGGAAACCGGAGCTTTGAGAAGAACCCTAAGCTCTCCTCCGCTAATCGGAATTACTGCTATGATTACACCCTGTGATGCATCCCTCATCACTAAGGCCAATTGCTTTCCATCCGGCGAAATGGTCAAAGAACGCATGTCATGAACTCCTTCAGGCCTCTGATATATTACTTTTTTCTCGCCTGTATCGATATTCTGGGCAAAGATGAATTTTTCCTTTTTAATCACATAAGGAAATAGATAGGGAAAATACACCCATTTTCCATCCGGAGACCATGCCGGAGTGCTGATTATGGCTCCTGGTTCGCCTTGGCTGACCAATTTGACGCTTCCTGTTTGAACATCAACGATATAAAGACCTGGCCGACCTTCATAGTCGTTTCCGGTGGCAAGGATTGAGCGGCCATCCGGAGACCATTTGAGCCGGCCGATAGAGTTTAATTTAGGGAAGAGCTCTCTTTCTTCTCCTGTTTCGAAATTGTGAATACAGAGAATCCGAGTCTGTAATAACAGGGCCATAGGCCCTCGTCTTGAAGTAAAGGCCATGTATTTTCCATCTGGCGACCAGTCAGGATAGAAATTGGCTCCAATAAAACGCGATTTTAGCCTCTCTGGAGTCGATAGGATTTTCCCTGAGGCCAAGTTAACTTCGGCTATATAAATATCGTCCATTCTTGTTCGAGGGATGTAAAAGAAACTGCCTTCCTTTGTAAATCCCAATGGCCCAATTTCGCCTATGTCCTTCTTCACGAGCCTGGGTTCTCCTTGAACTTTTCCCTCCGAGACATCCATCTGCCAGGCGTCCAGGCTTCCCGTGCGGTCACTTGCGAACAAAATGCTATTCTTATTAGGGACGGCGCCGAGGACCCAGTCGCCGGCTAGGTGATTCGTTAAGTTCGCCTCACGGCTAGCGTCGAGAGAGATGCAAAAGATATCCGGTATGGAGGAATCTTTATGAGGGGGGAAATCATAGATAACATAACGGCCGCCCTCCGTGAATTTTATATTCCAAGGATAATACCAATCAAGATTTTTGAGCATTCGAAGCGAGCCATCTCCAACAGACACCAACCCTATCTGGTAATTTCCACCTTTTTCACACAAGACAAGGACATTCTTCCCATCTGGAGAATAGTCATAAGGATATACACTCATCTCTTTATTCGCATAGAGAACGCGAACCTCGCCGCTCTGGAGTTCGACCGTTCTTAACTCAAAAAAGTTATCTTTGTTATACCAGCCATAGGCCAACCTTTGCCCATCAGAAGACCATACAGAAATTTGGGCAAATTCTGGAGAGGTCTGCCATGAGCCCTTTTGGGTCAGACGCTTCTTATTTCCAGCCAAAATCTCTCTTACGGCCAAGTCCCCGGTGTCCCAATCTGTATAGGAAAGATATCGGCCATCTGGGGAAGGTTTGGTAAATTCATCCATATCAAGGCCTTCCCAGATCTTTCGGATTCTGAATTCTTTATCACCTTTTTCTACAACAGCTTCGGCTTTTATTAAAACCGAGAGTTTTTCATTGGCCATTTTTACTACTTCTGATTGCTCGGCGTAATTATCGATGACTTTTTGAAAAGCTTTTTGGGCTTGTTTTGCCTGCTCTTCACCCAGTTTTTCATAGCAGAGACCGATATAGAGCTGAGATTTGGCGGCATATTCTCTTTCATCTGGATATTTTTCAATGATCTCGCTAAACAGATTAATAGCTCCTTTGAGATCGCCCTTTGTTTCCATGGTGAATTTCGCTTTCTCGAATAGGACTTTATGTTCAGAGGAATTCTGGAAGCCGAAGGCCATGAGTATGGCTGCTATGAATACGGCTACTGTAAAAGAAATGAAAATAAAAGTCTTTTTTGAATTCATGATATTACCTCCTGATAATATGCCCTGCCATTGAGTTTTTTCATTCACCAACAATGTAAGCCTTTGCTTTTCCCGAGTTGTCAAATAAAAGTAAAAGAATGTAAAAGATTGTCATCCGACAAATCGATATCCTTCTCCGTAAACTGAAAGGATATATTCGGGATGAGATGGATCCCCCTCAATCTTTTTCCTCAATTTCAATATATGATTGTCAATGGTTCTGGTTGTGGGATATCTTTCATAACCCCAGATTTTATCAAGCAAAGCCTCTCTCGTTACCACTTCTTCCCTATGAGCAATGAGATATTTTAAAATCTCTATTTCAAGCGATGTAAGATCCAATTCCTTATCTTTACGCTTCACTTTGAAGTGTGTAAAATCAATCTCAATATCGCCAAAGCGATAAACTTCTGGGACTGTTTTTTTCTCTCTCTTCTCGCGCCTTAAGTGTGCTTTTATCCGCGCTAAAAGCTCCCGGATGCTGAAAGGCTTAGTCATGTAATCGTCAGCCCCGATTTCCAATCCCAACACTTTATCAATTTCTTCTCCCTTGGCTGTCAGCATAATAATCGGAATGCTTATATTTCTTTGACGGAGCTCCCGACAGATATCCAGGCCATTCATCTTGGGCAGCATAATATCAAGGATAATCAGGTGGGGTCGCTCTTCCAGGGCCTTACGCAGGCCTTCAACACCATCGGCTGCCCAATCCACCTCATATCCCTCGTCCGCTAAGTTGAGTTTCAATCCCTTTACCAGGTCTTCTTCGTCTTCTATGATTAATATTTTTTCTTTCATCCTGATTTATCCTTTTTTTGGACCCGAGAAAGGGAAAATCACAGAAAAGATACTTCCCTTACCCGGCTCGCTTTCGACTTTTGCCCGGCCCCCATGTGCTTCGGCGATGTGTTTAACCAGGGTCAGTCCCAGGCCGCTCCCCCCTGCTTCGGAAACAATTTCATTTTTTGCCCTGTAGAATCTATTGAAAATTCTTGATGTATCCTTAGGCGAGATTCCTATGCCTTTATCAGCAACCTGAAGGACTGCATTTCCGTTATCTTTGAATAATTTGACGGTTACTTCTTTTATCTTGGGCGAAAATTTCATGGCATTGCTTAAGAGATTAACCAGCACACTGGCTATAGCTTCTCCATCAAAATTCATTTCCGGAAGATCTGAGGAATCGAATTCTTTTCTGCCCATCTCAATACGGGAAAAATCAAGAACATTGTTTATCAGGTGCGACAGGCGCTCGCTTTCTTTGGTTATTATCTCATAGGCTTCTTTCCTTTCATCTTTCTTAAGGTCTTCTTTTCGCTGGAGTGTCTCGCCGTAAAGGCGAATCAGAGTGAGAGGTGTTTTTAGTTCGTGGGAGATATTATGAACGAATTCGGTCTTTAAGCGTGTTGTTTCAGCTTCACGGGAAATATCACGCACTATGAGAAAAGCACCCATAAGCATTAAAGCCACGATAAAAGTCAGGAGAACGCCGTAGAGAAAATTCTCCCGGCGCGCGGTCCGTTCAAGGTCACTGAACGCAAGCTGAGAGACAAGAAGTTTCCAGGGAAAAGGGAATTGGCGATAAGATAAGCTAAGAGAGTCTTTTGAAGTAAACTCCTCTTTTCCGGTTAAGATATTCCGGCCTCTATCATCGATGATCCGAAGAGAAAGTCCGGTCTCTTTTGTTAGATTTTCCAAAACTATTGGTAATATTTCTCTTTTCAGGGAACTAAGATCCCAGCAAAACCCACCATAAAAAGTCTTTCCTGACTGAAAGTTTGGCAGTACAGAGTAAGAAACAAGACAAAATTCTTCTCTCCGAGCGGCAAGCAAGCGTCCTGGTTGTGCCTCGCCTCCCATATGAGAAAGTGTCAGCTTTTCTTTTATCTTGGGGACGGCCTCTCTCTTCAAAAAATCTGTAAAAAGGAGCACCTCTAAATAATAAGATTGTTGTTTCTGGAGGCCCAGATAAAATTCTCGAATTTCAGGAAACCTTCCTTCAGGAAATTTATCATCAAGAATTGACTCAATTTCGACAATGAAAAACTCATAGGTAGGAAGGTTTATAAGCCAAACTCCGTTCCTAATTTTTTCGTAGAGCGAGAACAAAATTTTCAGGCTAGTCTCTTCTCTCTTTCGGAGGCGCTCAATTTCATACAGTTGAATGCCAGCCAATATGCCATAAGGATGTCCTGATTTGTTTTGAAATTGCCCGTATTTAGCAGAAAGTTCGCTGTATGCTCTATAGGCTTCACGATATTTTTTTGAGGATAAAAGACAGCGCCCCAAAGCTCCCAAGGCTAATGCTTTGTGCTGGTTTGTGGGGGCAAGCGAATAACATTTCCTGTATGATTCAGCAGCTCGTGAGTAATTCTTTTTAGAGAATTCAAGAGATTCTGCTTGCTTAAGAGCCTGAGCAAATTCGGTATTTTGCACATCCTTTTCACCTGGAAAAATCGAAATGTCTTCTTTTCCAGTTTTGGGAATGATTATTTGGTACTCGGCATCAACCAGAAATAGTTGGCCGTGGATCTCCTTTGATAATTTAGAATGGTCGGAGAGAGCTTGTTGCTTTTCTTTTTGCTCGTTTAGACGTGTGAAATTTTCTGGTTTTAAAGCTTTTTTTTCATGCTCAAGAAGAGTGGCCTCGATAGATTTCAGGGCAGATTCGCCTGAAATCCAGAGGTTCGATTCAAGAAGTCTTCTAACGGATTCCCGCCTTTGGGCAAAAGTGCTAAAGCTCAAATAGCCGATAATTAAGGAAGGAAGTAAAATGGCTAAAAGAAAAATAAAGACTATTTTCCTCCTGGCCAATATCCCCTGGGTGAATATTCTCATTGTTGATGTCGGAGCTGGGCTTTGATTTGGATAAACTCGTTTAAATTGTATCAAATCCAACTATTAAAATGTCAAAAAAATGTAAAACTTTGTCAGCAAATGTAAAAAAGGATTTGATGAGCAAAACGAAAATTTGGAGGAATCCGGCTTTTTAAAAACAGCAAAAAAAATCTTGACAATTGCATGTAATTGCATTATATATAATTTATATTATTTCATTTTAACGCATTGAATAAAAATGTTTTTGCCTGGAGGTAATAGTGAATGAGATGAAAAACTTATGTTTACGTCTATCAGCTGAGGAATATATTGCATTTGACGCTATATGCAAGGAGAAAGGATACAGCAAGACAGGGAAAATTAGAGAGCTAATACGGAATTTAGTAAAAGAAGAACTCGAAATTGTAAGACTCAGTGCAGAAGAATGGGCGAAAGTAGAGAAAGGAATAAAAGAGATAGAAAGAGGAGAATACGTCACACTCAAGGAACTGAAGCGTGATATCGAAAAGGAAAAGATGGGTCGTAAGTAAAATTGCAAAAAGTGCCAAAAGCAATATAGATAATCTTGAATTTGAATTTAAAGAACAGGTAATAGAAAGATTTGAACGTCTTCAGGACAATCCATTTGAAGGCGATATTAAAAAGGCTAAGGGGAAGAAAAATATTTACAGGGGAAGAATAGGCGATTATAGATATTACTTCAGGATACTTCCCAAATCAAAATCAATTGAAATAGCAGTTTTTGATCATCGAAGTAATATAAAAAAGAAGACCATCCAAAGGCTGAAATAGCTCTGGATATTAATAGGGAAATATTTTTATAGCTTGGGGAATTTTTTGCTTCCGCTTTTCTGCTATCTCACTGGTTGCCTTTTTTTACTGAAGGAAGAAAATCTTCCATAAGCCAAAGCTCGTGGTCCCCTCCCGTCCAATGCGAGAAAGCTATTTTTTTACCGTCAGGAGACCAGCCGATCTTGGCTGCCTCTGCACTCATGCCTGTTTTAACTTCTTTTTCCTTGGCAAGTATAAGCAAGCTTCTTGCCGTCAGGCGACCAGGCCATTTCAGCAAAGTTGGATAATTTATCCACGTGGACAATGACTCTAGGTTCTCCGCCTTCTGCAGGTATAACCTTAATATTATTGTCCTTAGAAAAATAAGCAATCGATTTTCCGTCAGGAGACCAGTCTATGCATGACCAAAAAACCTTATCTGATTCAGATATGATCTGCCTGACTTCTCCGCCTTCTGCAGAGACTAGACAAATGTTCATTATGTAGGTGTTATCTTTTGGAGGATCAGAATAGCGTATAAAGGCTACCCGCTTGCCATCAGGCGACCAACAAGGGAAGCGATCCTGACCAGGACTTTTTGTAATTCTAATTGGCTCTCCTCCTTCTGCTGGCACAGTATAAATATCCACTTCGTAGCTTATTATATTATCCTTTGTAACTCTTACAGCTCCAGAAAAAACAAGCTTTTTCCCGTCCGGGGAAATATCATTTCCGCCTCCCGGTGCAGATTCAAAAACCCCTCTATCTGTACGGAAAGGGACCACAGTAACTTCACCTCCTCCAGCAGGAACTGAGGAGATATTAGGTCCCTCCCCAGTAGCGTCTCTAAAGTATATTCTTTTCCCGTCAGGCGACCACCTCGGATTTTCCGGCCAGCCTGCTGGGGAGATCTGAACTGCCTTGCCACCGGATGCAGGCACTGTGTAAAGTGCATTATGCTCAGGGTTCATTAACTGAAGTCCAATCTTGTTATCAGGTGTCCAGCCGGCGACCATATGATACGTCTCGAGAGGAAGTTCTATTTTTGAAGGAGGCGCCAATGGCTTGCCGTTCTCTGCTACAGGAACAATCCATAGCTCTTTACTGGTAGCATCGCCCCCGGGCTCAAAATTAAAGGCAATCATTCTGCCGTCAGGCGACCAGACAGGACCTCTTGCTCTTCTGAAAGATATCTTTTTACATAAGCAATCTTTTTTCCATCAGGAGAGAAAGCAGGCTGAAAGGACATGGCCTCAGTCAATTTCTTGGCAACACCTCCCTCCACAGGAATAGTATAAATGTAACTTTTTTGAGCAAAAATATCATTTTTTTTGCCTTTGCTTTGTTCTTCCTCTTCACGCGAAGAAAAAGCCAGCACTTTCCCATCGGGTGATAAGCTGAGACGAAAATCATAACCCCAACCCTTACGATCAATGTCAGTAAGGACTTTCTTTGGCTCACCACCTGATGAGGGGATTATATATATTTCCATTTTCTCCTTTTCTCGTGCATTAAAAGCAATCCACTTTCCGTCAGCAGATAAGGCGAGCGTTCCACACGTATCCCAGGCTCGCATCGTTTCAGTCGCTTCAGTCAACTGGATGGGGGTGCCGGCAATATCAGGATCCACCTTGCCCTGGATGGGAACACTCCAGATACAACCTTCAGAGGCAAAGACGAGATTTTTGCCGTCAGGGGACAGCACTCCACTGCCAGGATTGGCAGGGATCCGAATCTTTCTAAAGGTTGGTTGGCGAGGAACCTTTTCCAACGCTTTGGAAAGAGCGGCAATCCTTTCTTTAGCGATGACAACTTCTTCCTGCCGCTCGGGAAAATTGTCAATCACTTTCTGAAAAGCCTTTTGCGCTTCTTTAAGGCCCAGTTTTTCGTAGCAGAGGCCGATATGGAGTTGAGCCTTGGCAGCAACTTCCCGATTTTCTGGAAACTGTTTTAGAATATTTTGATAGAGATCAATGGCCTTCTGTAAATCTCCCTTCGCTTCCTCCAGGTACAAGGCTTTCTCGAAAAGTTCTCCAGCGGTTTGCTGGGAAGATACGTCAATGGAGATTAAGAGAAGACTAATGGCTGAAACAAGAAAAAAGAATAAGATTTTTTTTGTGTTTTTCATGGTTTTCCTCCGTCTCATTGTTTCAGCTTTAATATAATGCTTTTTCGGTTGAGATGTGTTAAGGAAGTATGAAAACATGATGAAATTTCAGTGCAATTCTTTTATGAGATTGCCACGCTCCCTTCGGTCGCTCGCAATGACAATTTAACTACGCGCCTCACATTGACAATGTAATTCTGCCCCTTCGATGACACCTGTTGAAACTAATCAATGAATTTGTAGCCTACGCCTCTGATGCTGATTATGTGCTTTGGGTTTGATGGATCATCTTCTATTTTTTTTCTGATATTGGCGATGTGGCTATTTTATCCAGAAAATCATCTCTGGAGAGGACCTGTTCTTTTCTCTGGATAAAGAGTTTCAGCATCAGAAATTCCAGAGGCGTTAGCTCCAGTTTTTTCCCTTTCTTTTTTGCCTCGTATTTTTTAAAATCCAGTTCTACCTGGCCAAAGCTGTAGGTAGCTAAATCTTTAACTCTTTCCTCTGTTCTCCGCAGAACGGCCTTGACGCGAGCCATGATCTCACGAAGACTGAAGGGTTTGGTCACATAATCATCAGCACCCAACTCTAAGCCCAATACTCTATCGATCTCTTTATCTTTGACAGTCAACATTATTATTGGTGTTGTATCGCCTTCCATTCGCAATCTTTTGCAGACTTCATATCCATCTATCACAGGCAACATGATGTCCAGGATGATAAGTTCTGGTTTCTGCTGCTTTGCCATCTTGAAGCCTTTCTCGCCATCTTCTGCTGCGGAGACTTCATAACCCTGAGATTCAAATTCATCTTTGAGACTTAGTAATATTCCCGGGTCGTCCTCTATAATTAAGATCTTTTTGGGCATAAAAGCCTCACTTTTCTTTTCCCTTTAGGGGAAAAATTAGAGAAAATGTACTCCCTTGACCGATATTACTCTCAACAGATATTCTTCCTCTGTGGGCTTCAACGATATGCTTGACCAAAGTCAGCCCCAAACCTGTGCCTTTGACAGACTGCCTTAGTGCATTTTTGCCCTGATAAAACTTATCAAATATTTTTTTTATTTCATCATGGGGAATGCCTATTCCCTTATCCTTTACTTCTATGATGACATTTTCCGCATCGCTTTTAACATTAACATAAATTTCTTTTTTATCAGCGGAAAATTTTGAAGCGTTATCGAGAAGATTTATTATAGCCTGGGATAAAGCATCTTTATCTACAAAGAGATGGGGAATATCTTTAGGAGTTTGGGCCTGGATTTTTACACCTTTTTGGATTTCATCTTTTCTGAAATTTTCTATCTGCTGAGCTAGCAATTGAGCTACATCCGTTTCTAAAAATTCATATTCCTTTTTTCCTTCTTCTATTCTGGAAAAATCCAGAATATTCTTAACCAGCCTGGTTAATTTTTCTGTATCCTGGGATATAACCGAAAAATAGTGCTCAGCTTTGGCTGGATCTTTTACCTTTCCTTCTTTTAATCTTTCAGTAAGAGCCTTTATTGATGTCAAAGGCGTTTTAAACTCATGGGAGACAGAGGAGACAAAATCAGATTTAATCTTTAGAATCTCCATCTCATGATAAATAGTTCTTACAATAAGAAAGGCGCCAAAAATCAGGACAATGATAAGGGTAAGGATAGTCCAGAAATAGAAATTATTTCTTAAATCTATAAGTCCCAAACCACCTGTACTGCTGGGATAAAGGTCTATTCTCCAAGGGGGGAAATTATCTTCAAAGAATTCTGTAATTGGGGGGAGTGGAGCTGCTTGATCTTTATTTCCAGATAAAACCTGGCCTGAAAGATCGGAAATAACTACATTCGTATTCTCACTGAATTGAATATCTTTGATTATTTCAGCTAATAATTTGTCTTTTAAATATTCATTTTTAATTTTAAGGCCAAGCATTCCAGAGGAATTTTTGCCTGATTCATCAGGAATCATGACAGCTGAAATAAGAAAATTTCGGTCTTTTATGGCTTTTGAATACCGAATTGGGGATGATTTGTATTCTTTAGCCTGATTCAGTCTTCGGCGAAGCTCAGGAATAATGTCTTGTTTTATATCATTCACTATTTGCCACTGTTCGATTTTTTCCTGATGCAGGCCTTTCAACTGCTCAAATTCTTTTTTATATTCTTCCAAGGGGAAATCTTTGGGATTTTCAGATAAGATACTGGCAATTGCTTCTTCTGTCATAGAAGAATAGGTTCTGAACTGGTTTTCGCTTAAATTCCAATGCCCCTGAAGAATATCCCTGTATAAAGTTAAAGAGCTTTTCAGAGAATTTTTGGGATCTCCCAATTTCTGATAACAATCTATAATCTGCAATCCGGCGATTAAAGCTAAGGGGAGATGAGAGGAAGTTGTGGATTCAGGATAATCATTATTGATCTTAGAATAATTATAAACGGCCTGGCGGTAACTTTTTTGTTTCGTGAAACAGCGGGCAATATTGTTGAGCATCTGGGCTCTGTAGTTTTTATCTCTTAGCAGATTGAAAAGCTCCTGATAGAGTGAAATAGCCCTTTTGTATTCTTTCTGTTCAAATTCGTATTCTTCGGCTTTTTTTAATTTTTCTCTCTTAGAGCTGTTTAAGAGAATGGGAGAAAAAGATAAGGCTTTAACAGAGGGGGGCTCGAATAGAGGAAACTGAGGCTCTTCATTTTTATAGACAATAAATATTTGTTCTATCAGATGATTGTCAGCTAATTGATTGCTTAATAAATTTTTAATTGCTTGATAATCTCTCTCAGAAAAAGATCGCAATTGAGTCAATTTTTGAAGAGCTGACTCAAGCTCTATAAATCGGGAATTTATTTGCGTCTTCAAGAAATCAGCAGCTCGTCTGTTTTCGTTCTCTATTTGCTTTGCCAGTCTGAATCTTTCATTCCTTATTGCTCTGATGCCGAAGATACTTAGCGAAAGAGAAGGAAGAAAAATAGTTAAAAAGAAAATAATTATCAGCTTTTTTTGCTTTCTGAGAGCTATCTTAAGATTTTCGAACATTTAACTCTAGAAGAAGGGAGAAATTTCCTTCTTTATGAGATTGCTTCGGCGCTCCACGCCTCGCAATGACAATGTAAATTCGCGCCTCGCAATGACAATGTAAATTCATTCCTCCCGATGACATTTCCATTAATACGTTTGCACTAATTAATGCATTAAACATTATTATCATAAAACCTTTATTTAAACGTTAAGGAAGTGTTAAGAATCTGTCAAGTTATTGTGAAGGCAAAGAAACGAATTAGACCTGTATAATTAATAAATTGATAGGGATTAGGCCTGTATAATTAATAAATTAATAGGGTTCAGACCTTCATAATCAATAAATTCAGAGGAATCCAGGCATTCATGATTAATAAATTCAGAGGAATCAGACTTCTATAATTAAGAAGTTTCGCTGATTTTCAAATTGCGCCGTGTCATTTGTTAAGAATAGTCGTGTGATTTGTTGAGAATAAAGGCTTGACCTTATTTGTTAGTAAGAATTAAGCCCTGGCTAAGGATATATCACTCTGCTCGTAGGCTTTCACCAGCCATTTAAAAGCCAGATCCTTCTCCCCAAGACCACTGTAGATTTGGGCAAAGTAATAGGGCCTGATGTACTCTTTTTCTGACCTCTTTTTCAACTCGTCCAGCACATTCTGCGCTTCCGCCTTTTGGCCAGCCACCGCGTAGCCCCAGCCCAGGCCTCCTAATATCATTGGATTGTTTCCTGACATGTCCAGAGCTTTTCTAATTTCTGCAAGACCTACGTCATATTTTGAATCGAGCAAATAAGCCTGCCCCATCATCCGATGCATATGGGGATGGACCGTTCCAATACTAAGTATCTTCCGAAACCGTTCTTTCGCTTCATCCTTTCTGCCTGCTCTTAGTAAGTACATGCCAAGGTTCGCGTTAAAATACCAAGAGAGCGGGTCAAGATCTACTGCTATCTCGGCTTCTTCGATGGCTTCATTCTTCTTCCCAGTTGCGCTAAAAAATGCGGCATAGGCATCATGGGCTTCCGCGTAATTGGGACTGAGCTTGATTGCTTCTTTCAGATCTTTCTCAACGCCCTTCCAGTCCCAATCATATAACATTTTGACTACTCCCAGAGAGTAGTGAGCTTCTGCGAGCGTTCCGTCGATCTGGATTGCTTTCTCTGCAGCTTTCTTTGCTTCAGGATACACATCTTTTGGAGGCATATAATCCCATAAACCCAGGGGAATATAAGAGAGTGCCAGCCCCGTGTAGGCCTGCGCATAATCCGGGACTATTTTAATTGCTCCCTTGAAGTACAGGAGAGCTTTCTCCATAACTTTGCCGATTTCCTTGTTCAAGAAGCTCCGGCCTCTCAAATATAGGTCATAAGCTTCCAAATCTTCCGGATGATGCTTCAGGAGGAGTTTCTTCTCTTTTTCATGAAGCTTGATCTCAAGTTTTTCAATGATTTCCAGGAGTATTTCATCCTTAATGGCGAACACATCTG
>SMTZ1_10001898_pt1 | contig 22278 bp, 28 predicted proteins | sample DeeMarSWOR136_30_FD_25667 | JGI IMG/M metagenome (IMG submission 25667) | reverse complement strand
TCCTCGGAGGTGTCCTTGAGGGAGTAGGGGTAGTGTTCTTTCTAGGTGGATTTGTAATCAGGGAAGAATGCAGAACGAAGAAGGAGCTGATGTGAGTGGAACGGAGTAGTCGTGGTGTAGTAATAAAACCTCCAATGGAAGATGTGACAGCTGGTAGGGTTTTCAAACCAGACCGCAGATTCTATTACAAAGAGTTTTTTATAGCAGCCATCATCTGGTTATTTCTCTGGCTTTGTCTGTTAGGTTGTCTTGCATTAGGATCTTTGATTGAAGCAACAGACTCTGGCACTCCAAACTGGATACCAATTTTTTGGATAATCTTCTATGACTGGCTACCAACGGTCAACTTCTGGTATGCGGCTTCATCAATATTCTGGTTCCTCCCAATATTGATTGGCATCCCTCTCTACGTTCGCAACTTTGAGTACAGTGTCATCTCGAAATCCGGAACAACAATGCCAGAGATCTATGTCAAGAAAGGATTGATCAATGTGACGAAGAAACATGTACCATTTAGAACAATCACTAACATAGCAAGTAGGACAGGTCCAATAGACCGATTATTTGGAATAGGCACGGTTGAAATTGAAACAGCTGGATATTCTGGTGGTGCTCAAGGGGGTAGAAGCCCTGAGGAAAAACTAGAGGGTATAACTTTCTATGAAGAGGTGCGTGATTTCATTCTTCATGAGTTGAGACGATTCAGAGATCCTTATGTCACTGGAACAGAGTTCGTTCATCCTAGGGATGAACCAGTTCCTCGTTTGAGTGATAGTCTTGATGACGAGATACTCATAACGCTTCGTGAGATTAGAAATGTATTAGAAAAGATTGATAGCAGACTTGAGAAAGAGAGATGAGAGAAACATGTCAGGTAGAGGCAAAGTTATCAAACCACCAATGGAAGAGATTGCTCGAGGAAAGGTCTTCAAGCCATCAAAGTACTTCCGAAACAAGAACTGGTTCATAGGCATCTTCAGCGCGATCATGTTGTGGGTGACAATTATCGGTTCGTTGTTCCTAGTCCTGTGGCTTGTGGGTATAATAACAGGAAACCCAGCGGGTATAGCATCAACCTTTGACCTCATATGGTTCCCGTTCAATTTTTGGTATTGGATCATCACGGGTTGTATTTTGATACCTTACCTGATTATTTATCCCATCTACATCCGTTCCTTCGAATATTCTGTGCTTGCGAAAAGTGGCAAAACGATGCCAGAAATCTATGTGAAAAAAGGAATTATCAACATAACAAGAAAACACGTACCGTTTAGAACAATAACAAACATCCAGAGTGTTGCAGGACCTTTCGACCGTCTTTTTGGTATTGGCTCAATCGAGGTTGAAACTGCAAGCGGATCTGCTGGCTCTTTTGAATCAGCAGAGGAAAAATTAGAAGGCTTGACATTCTATAATGAACTGAGAGATTTTATCCTCTTGGAACTCAGGAAGTTCAAAGATCCATATGTAACTGGTACAGAGGTAGTTCATCCTGAAGATGATGAAACCTTTGTAGTAGAGCCTGGTAGCATTGAGAGTGAGATATTGATAGTCCTTCGAGAGATTCGCGATTTACTGAAAAAAGACAGAGAATGAGGAATGCAACAAATGGCTCAAGAAGAGGGACGGGTCATTAAACCACCTATGGAACAGGTAATTAGCGGGAGAATGTTCCATCCAGACAATGCCTTTCTCTACAAGAAATGGCTGAGGGTGTTTATCATCCTGTTCTTCATCTGGGTCACCATAAGCTTACTTTTTTTCAGCCACCCGATTGTGACAGACTTTGTCCTAACATTAGTTGAAATTACTGAAGTCTTCATTATACTTGGATGGAGCACTGTCACGCTGTACTATTGGACTGTAGCAGCTGCAATATTTCTGCTTTGGATAATCTACACGTACATCTATGTCAAACGAATTTACTATTCATTAGCCAGTTGGGAGAGGGAGGTTAGTCCAGAGATTTTCGTAAGAAAAGGGATTATCACAATCACACAAAGGCATGTACCATTTCGGACTGTGACCAACTTGCGAACGAGAAGAGGCGTCTTTGACAGACTCTTTAAGATTGGAACGATACAAGTTGAAACTGCAGCAAAGTCTTCGATTATGCAAGGTGGTGGACTCATTGCGATAATCCTTCAAAGACTCATGAAAGGTGGTACAGCACAAGAGAATATAGAGGGTGTAAAGTTCCATGAGGAACTAAGAGACTTCATACTTCGCGAGCTTCGAGGATTTGGTCGAGCTCCACTTCCAATTGAAACAATTGGAGAACCAAGAAAAAGAAAGAGAATATTCAATGAGAGCACACTGGAGGCATTTCGTGAGATTAGAGATGCCTTGATTCTTCAGCAACAAGAGAGGTAATAGTCATGGAAATGAGAACTGTGTTTGCATTGATAATTGGCGTGGTGCTATTCATTTTTGCCTTCGTCTTCTACATCCTGTTTTCTATGCAATTATAGAAACATCTACAGATTCAATTTTAAAATATCTAGAAGTCGGCCTAGTTTCAAGAGGCTTTCGTGAGCAGCTTCGCGGGGGCGGACTTCGAAGACATACTGAGGTTTGTTAGAAAGATCACTCAGAAATCGGAGGTATCGTTCGAAATCGAGAATTCCCTCTCCAACCACCTGGTGTGAACCAAGGGTTGGATCTACATCGTGAATATGGACTACCTCAATGAATCCCTTGTGTTCTTTAATGAAACTCCAGTCTTCCTCCATTATTTTGAATCCTGGACTATAGAGTTTTGGAATATCCAGACAAATCTTCAGTCCTTTGGGAAGGAGCGATCTTATGGCATCCCTGACTAGGGGTGTCCACCCAGTGTTTTCGATTACTATCTTAACGTGAGGAGAAGCATGCTCAATGAGTGCTGTTATGTTTTCACGTAGTGTCTGAGCATAAAAGTCACGATGCGTTTCATTGAAATTTCCGGGTTCATTTCGAGCTCTCTTGAATTTTGGAGGATCGCCTGCATGAATGACCACATTGGTCGGTCCGGTACTAATCTCTCGAGCTAGATTGATAGTTTGTTTGAAGTACTGAATAATTCCAGTCCTTATGGGAGGATAGGTCGAGAATAGACTGATGTTATCACCAGCTGCATGGAAACCCCACCCGATAGATAGATCACGGGACATGTCTCTTAGGTGTGCGCGGTCCTCAGATGATATTTTCTCAGGGGAGAAAGCAGGAACACCAATGTCTGGGACTACACTTGTCCAATCATTCTTTGATGCATACTGGACTGCATCCATCAACGAGTCATCATATATCACATGATATGCCCGGTTGTTAGGAAATCGCATAGAATTTGAGTAGGGGTGATGACTTATGAGGTTGACGAGGTGGCGGTCTACAGTTTTCCATGGGGCTTTCGTTTAAGGAAACGTCCATGACCGACTTCACCTACAAATTTTCCATTTTCAGCAACGACCTTTCCTCTTGAAATTGTCGTGGTGGGATAGCCTATCAGCTTCCAGCCCTCAAATGGATTCCAGTCGCAATTCGTCTGAAGATTCTCCGCCTTGATTGTCACTTCCTCCTTGGGGTCAAAGACAACAAGATCAGCATCACTTCCAATGGCGATTGTTCCTTTCTCAGGGTACATGCCAAACAGCTTCGCTGGGTTTGTGCTGACGAGAGATACCAGATGGTTCACGGTGAACCCACGTTTTCCAACACCTTCTGTATACATCAAAGGCACCATTGTTTCGACGCCAGGCATACCAAATGGGATTTTCCTGAAATCACCGTTCCAAGCAGCTTTCTGTTTTGTGTCAAATGTACAAGTATCGGTCGCGACGACCTGAACATCTCCATTTGCCAATCCTTTCCAAAGGCGCTTACTATCATGTGGTTTTTTGATCTGAGGACAAGTGGCATAGAGGTGCCCATTTTCACCTTTGAACACTTCATCATCAAGAAGCAAGTACTGAGGACATGTTTCAGCATAGACCTTCACACCTCTCTTCCTTGCATTATGAACAGCATCTGCCCCCTCACCGGTTGACATATGTACAATGTAGAGCTGACCACCTGTGACTTCTGCCCATTTGATTGCTCTTATGATTGCCTCTTCTTCAGTATAGCATGGTCTGGAGAGAGTATGACCATAGGCACCCCACTTCTCCTTCTCCTGTGCATACCTCTCAATCAACATATCCAAAACATCGACACTTTCTGCATGTACTCCAATATGACCTCCAAGCTTCGCAGTTTCCTCCAAAGCATTGAATAGCATACCATCATCAGCCATCCAGCCCTCATTCTTGTAAATCATAAACATCTTGAATGTGGGAATACCGTAGTCAATGATCTTTTTGATTTCAGCTTGTGTCTGAGGGTTCCAATCGGTGATGGCTGCATGAAGACCATAATCAATACAGACCTTAGAATCAGCCTCAGCTCTACGTGCTTCCACTGCCTCCATAATCGCATGTCCTTTCTTCTGAATAGCGAAGTCAAGGATTGTAGTCACGCCGCCACATGCTGCGGCCTTGGTTCCATTCTCAAAATCGTCAGCTGAAACAGTGCCTGAGAATGGGAGTTGAAAATGAACATGAACGTCGATGCCTCCAGGAAAGATGTACTTCTCAGTTGCATCCACAATATCGGTATTGGGGCCCGGACTTAAGTTAGAACCCAGGGTTGTTATTTTTCCATCTTTTACTCCAACATCAGCATTGTAGGTGTCAACTGCAGTCACTATACTACCGCTTTTGATAATAAGATCTAACTCGGACATGGGAAGTCCTCTGTAAAATATTGAAAAACTCAACATAAATCGCTTTGGGAAACGTCTATTAGATGAGAGAGTAACAGTTCAATCTCTCAAGTCAGCGGAGTGATAACTTTGAGAAATATCCGAGTAGGCTTGGTTCAAGCAACATGGGAAGGCGATGTGTCAGATGAAACAGCCATAGAGAAAAACATCGAGAAGATGATTCGAAAGCATGAGGGGTTTGCCACTATTGCAAGACAACAAGAAGTGCAGGTTCTTTGCTTTCAAGAGTTGTTCTATGGTCCATACTTCTGTGCCGAGCAGGACAGAAGATGGTACAAATATGCTGAGCCAATTCCAGGACCACTAAGCAAGCGAATGCAAAAACTTGCTAAGGACAACAAACTTGTACTGATTGCTCCGATGTATGAAGAAGAGTCAGTGGGTGTATACTATAACACAGCAATCGTCATCGACTCCGATGGAACGTTACTAGGTAAGTTCAGGAAAATGCACATTCCTCACTTGGACCCTGGGTTCTGGGAGAAATTCTATTTTAGACCGGGGAATCTTGGATATCCAGTCTTCAACACCTCTGTCGCAAAGATTGGTGTCTACATTTGCTATGACCGTCACTTTCCTGAGGGGGCTCGAGCTCTTGCCCTCAACGGTGCGGAGATAGTCTTTAACCCCTCAGCTACTGTTGCAGGTCTCTCAGAGCATCTATGGAGCATCGAACAACCTGCACATGCTATAGCAAATGGGTACTTTATGGCTGCGATTAATCGAGTTGGTGATGAACCTTGGAAGACAGGTACATTCTATGGTAGTTCGTATATAGCAGATCCGCGAGGTCAGATAGTCGTTAAGGGCTCGCGTGATAAGGAAGAGCTTGTGGTCGCGGATATTGACCTTGATATGATTCGAGAAGTGCGAAACACTTGGCAGTTCTTCAGAGACCGTCGACCAGACAGCTATGGCGAACTGACAAAGCAGTGATCAAGTCCTACATTGTTTTTTCTGCTTTAGTAAGCGCTTCGTCAAAGATTTCACTAGCTTGGCTAACCTGCTCCTCTGTGATTTCCAGTGGAGGCTGAAGCCTAATCACATTGTTATCAAGACCACCTTTGCCAACAAGAAGGCCTTTTTCTCGACATGTCTCCATCACCGTTAGAAGTTCTTGGAATGCTGGTTCTTTTGTTGACTGATCACGAACCAATTCTATCCCCAGCATCATCCCTTGACCACGGACTTCTCCGATGATCTTGTGATCCTCCTTGAGCTCCTCCATATTCTTCTTTAGAAGAGCGCCTAGCTTGGCTGCTTTTTCTAGATAGTTCTCTTCTCGGATGATTTCAATCACTGCAACTGCTGCTGCACAGGACAAAGGATTACCTCCAAATGTAGCAAAGGCGTCGGTCACTGTGTAATTTGCAGCAATCTCAGGACGGGAAACAAAACCACCGATAGGAATACCACTCCCGAATCCTTTTGCCATCGTGATGATATCAGGACTTACACCAGTATGTTGGATTCCCCACCACTTTCCACCAGTTCGACCAAACCCGGTCTGTACTTCATCTGAAATATAGACACCGTTGTATTCCTTCACGATTTCATATACAATCTGGAAATATTCAGCAGGCGGTTGAACAATACCACCTACTCCTTGGATTGGCTCAGCTATGAATGCAGCAATTGCCTTGTTGGTCTGTGTTCGGATCACTTCTCTGAGATAATGTGCACACTCCATATCACAATCAGGATGCTCCTTACCAAAGTGGCATCGATAACAGTACCCATAAGGAGTGAATCGTACTCCAGAGGGATGAGCTTCTGAAAAGGTACGCCATCCTGCGCTCGAGAGTTCCCGTGCGAGGGTTGTCCGACCATGGTATCCACGTTGGCAAGCTATGATGTATGGATTTCCTGTATACTTGCGTACCATTGCAAGAGCGGCTTCATTCGCTTCAGAGCCACTATTGACGATAAAAGAGTGTGATAGCCCCTTGGGAGCAATCTCAGCAAGTTGTTTGACCAACACAGCATAAGGAATTGTTGAATAAAGAGAACTTGTATACACTAGATGTTCAGCCTGCCATTGAATTGTGGCTACATACCTAGGATGATTGTAGCCTGTAATCGTCGTACAGATGCCAGCGAATAGGTCTATGTACTCTTTACCACTAGAGTCCTTTAGAATAGCACCTTTCCCGTCCACAAATAAAACAGGGTCCTCATAGTAATGACCAACAGCAGGTGCCAGGTATTTTTTCTCAATTTCGAGAATTTCTTTCTGAGAATATTTCTTCGTAAGATCCTTTGGTACTAGTTCATTATTCACTACAATCACCGCTTCTTGATTCTTGAGATAAAGCAAAGAAACACTTCCCTAAAGGACTTTAGGGACGTAGTATTACTGCATTAAAGCTGGAGGTGTTAAGAATATGTCATCAAATGAATTGGAGATTGAGTTTGCAGGTATTACTTTCAAGAATCCATTCTTGTTATCTTCTGCACCCCCTACAATGGACCCACGTCACATTCTTCGAGCGGCAAGATTAGGATGGGGCGGAGCAGTGATGAAAACAGTCACTGAGGAACCAACTGTAGATCCGCGAACAAGACTTGGAGTCCTCCGGAGGGAGGGAAAAGCAATCGGGATGAATAATATTGAGCTGCTTTCGCGCGAGTCGTTGAAGACATGGACCGATGATTGGATTCCGAAAATAAAGCAAGAGGCTCCTAAGGACTTCATATTCATTGCTAGCATGATGAGCGGACCTGAACCAGAAGGATGGACTGCACTTGCTGAAACTATGTCACAAACTGGCGCAGATGCCATTGAGCTTAACGTTTCTTGTCCACACGGGTCGCCTGAGAAACATATGGGTGCGTTTATTGGTCAAGACCCAAAGTTGGTCGAAGGCGTGACCAAAGCTGCCAAGAAAGGTACCGACCTCCCAATATTAGTGAAACTCACCCCTAACGTGACCGATATTGTACCCATAGCGAAGGCTGCTGAAAGAGGAGGCGCTGATGCACTATCTGCAATCAACACAGTAGAATCATTGATTGGAATTGATATCGAAACAGCGACGCCACTACCAATTGCATATGGCAAGGATAGAAAAGAACAGTTTAGCACTTATGGTGGGTTTTGCGGACCCGCAATTAAACCACTCGGGCTTCGTTTTGTTTCTCAGATTGCGAAAGCACTACCTGATATACCAATTTCTGGAATTGGAGGAATTGAGAATTGGACTGGCGCAACAGAATACCTCATGGTTGGAGCGAGAACTCTTCAAATTTGTACAGCAGTCATGTGGTATGGGTTTTCAATCATCAAGGATTTGACCAAGGGGCTTTCTAGTTTTATGAAACGAAAGGGATACAAATCACTTGATTCTGTCGTTGGGAAAGCACTGCCCAAGATTACCACATGGACAGCACTCACAAAGCTACCTCCAATTGTAGCTCATGTCATTAAGGATAATTGTACTGGATGCAAAGACTGTGTGATTGCCTGTGCAGATGGCGGTTATGTGGCTATTCAGATGAGAGATGGTGCTGCAGTTATCAATGAAGAGAAGTGCGATGGTTGCGGTCTTTGTTATGTTGTGTGCAGAGATAATGCGATTGAGTTCATTCACGCTCGTTAGGCAGAATAGATAGTTTCACCCTTCTCGAATGCGATAACACCGAGTCTACCATGGTTGGTCATTCGAAACTGGTTCCGTCCTAGCCTTCAGCTCTTCCTCCCACCAAGGAGTTGGTTCACTAACACCCTCCCAGGGAACTGTCACTTCAGACACAGGAAATCTCCATAATAACAGAAGACCAATTATCATCATTATTGGTGTGGGGAAGTTAAATCCTAACCCAATAAGAGCACCGAAGGTAATTAGCCATAAGATGTAGAAGGCCAGAAACGGAGCTTCGCTAAGAAGTGCAGCCACTGCAGTTCGGCGTCTTGTTGTTTTCTCCTGATAATATCTGACTATTTGAAATACAAAAGCTATACGAAAAAAATGGAAAGGAACCAAGTATAGCAGCACAAAGAGATCGAAAAATTGAATGGTGACACCATATTCGTTCATGAATATTGTCCAAAGCATGGCTGTGATATTGATATAGAAGGACAAGCCGTAGTATTGCCCGGCAACAGCGATTGGTGCAAAAAGTGCAATGAGTGTCATCAAGACTGCAATGGTTTGCACTCTATATGAGCTGGTTCCATTAGGAGGTCTTACATCAAGTTCTTTCTTGAAATCACCCATTCATTCCACTCATCAGTGACAACAAATGAGATATTATGAACTCTATGCTTTCCACTACTTTGGAGTTAGTTTTGTAGATTTGAAATCAGTTCTAATCTCATTGAGCTGTGATGTGAAACGGAGGTATTGTTCATCATCATGAAGGGCTTGTGTCTTTTGTTGATAGTCGTCTTCACTGGTGTATTGTACCATGTAGTAACTCTCATTTGGCTGTTCTACGCTTTTCCAGTGACCTAGTACATTGATACCATATTTTTTGTAAAGAACCTTGAATCCATTTCTGATTTCATCCATTATTTCTGCGGCGTCAGGCTTCACAGTAGTATGGTATAACATTACAATGGTCATGACAATCACAATGAACTATAGTTAAGTATATCGTTTTATGCTTTGGGGAAGGTATGTGAATACTATACCAATTTTGATGATATTATTCATTATTCTGGAGAACTCTGGCAAGATGGAGAATTGCTATTGCTATAGATGATAGACCAAGGGCTGTTACGAAAGTGAAGAGATCCGAGGAGCTGAATCCCCAAAAGCCAACAAGTATAGTGAAAGCAACCAGAAAGACGACACAGCCTTCGCTGAAACTGCCTTTTTTAATGATCTCTTGCCTTTCTTGATTTGACTCCAACTTCACAACCGAATCCGATCCATTATTTCTGACTATTTATTCTTTCGGCATTTCATTGTCATTAGTATACATTGAAATGTGCCATGTAATCAAAACATAGCAAGTCTTGAGGACAGGAAGCCAAGATGACTCCAGTTGAGATGATAATAGCAGGTGCGGGAGACCGGGGATTTGTGTATGCATCCTATGCCAAAGCATATCCAAATAGAGCCAAAATAGTTGGTGTTGCAGAACCCAGAGAGTTCTATCGGAAGAAGATGGCAGAGGATCACAACATCCCTGAGGAGAACGTCTTCACCGACTGGAAAGATATGGCAAAGATGAAGAGATTTGCTGATGCAGTCATAATCACAACACAAGACCATCTGCATCGAGAGCCCGCAATTGCATTTGCCAAAAAGGATTATCACATTCTCTTGGAAAAGCCAATGGCGCCTGATGAAAAGAGCTGTAGGGAGATAACAAAGGCAGTCCTCTCAAGGGACATCATCTTTGCAGTGGGTCATGTACTTCGATATACAAGATACACCCAGAAACTGAAGTCGATTATTGATTCAGGACTCATTGGAGATGTCATAAGTCTCCAACATCTTGAACCAGTTGGATATTGGCATCAAGCACATTCATTTGTGAGAGGAAACTGGAGAAATGAAAAAGAATCATCATTCATGCTGCTCACTAAATCATGTCATGATCTCGACTGGATAAGATATATCATTAGTAAGAGATGTACCTCTGTGTCTTCTTTTGGTTCGCTGACACACTTTCGTAATGAGAACAAACCTGAAACTGCAGGGAGTAACTGCCTAGAGTGTAGCTACGAACCGGAGTGTCCATATTCTGCAAAGAGGTTTTATCTGACACTTCTTGAACGTGGAAAAACTGGATGGCCTCTGAGTGTAATCACAACAGAAATGACAAAGGGTGGAATCATCAGAGAACTAAGAAACGGACCCTATGGTCGCTGCGTGTACGAATGCGACAATGATGTTGTTGACCATCAGGTAGTGAATATGGAATTCGAAGGGGGAGAAACAGCGGCATTCACGATGACTGGGTTTACTAAGACTAGACAAAGAGAAACGCGTATTTTTGGAAGCCACGGGGAGATCTACGCAAACAGTAAGAAGATCCAGCTGCATCAATTTCTGAGCGGTAAAACTGAGATTATTGATACGACCATCGATGCTCAACGCATTCCTAACTCACTCGCAGAGCATGGAGGTGGAGATTATGCTTTAATCGATACATTTGTGTCTGCAGTTTCACAGAACGACCCAAGTCTAATTCTCTCAGGTCCTGAAGAAACCCTAGAAACCCATCTGATGACCTTTGCCGCTGAGAGAAGCCGCAAAGAGCAAAAGACAATCAAACTATAGATAGACCAAACCAAAGAATTAACCCAATTCCCAATAGAGAGATGAATATCAAGAGTTCAACAATCACTCTTGGATGTTGGATTGTTATTCCTAGTCTTTCAAGATGTTTTATCGTATATACGAGAAACACAAGGGGAATTATGCTTAGGACTATCAGTGTCAGTCCCCATATTTCAGTCTGAAGCATGAAATCCTTCGAGCTCTAGAGCCACTTCAAATAATCTAGTAAAATTATTCGCCTTTCAATGCGTTTTTCAAGCGAGGAATCACCAGACCCAAAATTAATTTCTTATTTCACAGCACGATGGATGGCCACAACTCCAAATGTCATTTTGATATAATTTACACTTGAAAACCCAGATTCGTAAAGAATTTCGGATAGCTCTTCTGCATTGATGAATCTTGAAATAGTATGTGCCAAGTACGCATATCCTGTTTTTGACCCAGAGATTATCCTTCCAACCAACTTTACTACTTGTTTTGTGTAAAGATGAAGAGCAATCCTTATTGGCGTTGATGAAGGTTGGCTGGTTTCAAGATTAATGAAACGTCCACCAGGTTTCAATACACGATAAAATTCACATAGAAACATTTTCAGTTTTGTCCGGGTTAGCGTGATATTTCGAGTCGCAAAGGAAATTACTACAAGATCGAATGTGTTGTCAGGAAAAGGAAGTTGCTGTGAATCAGCAAGCGAGATCGTCGCAGTATCAAGTTCTCCTTTTTCACTAGCCTTTGAAACCATCGCCATGGAAAAATCAGATACGACGATCTTTGTTTCAGAGGCTGCAAGTTTCTTGAGATTTACAGCCATTTCTCCGGTCCCACTACAGACCTCTAGCCAGAGAGTCCCTCCACCTGATGCAGCAACTTGAGCGGCTCTTCTTCTCCAAGGAATATCAAGACCAAATGTCAGGGCATGGTTCACTAGCTCATATTGGTGGGCAACTTCTGAAAAGACTTTGTGGACTCTTTTGCTCATTGAACCAGATCCTTCAATCTTGGATGAAGATATTTAGCATCACGAAACTGGACTAGTTGATAACATTCACTATATAGGTCCTTTAGAGAGAGTAAGTTTGGAATATTGTCATGGCACCATGATTTCAAGAGTGACGTCTGAATGCTTGATAGGGAACATTTATCGTTCATTCATGAATATTTCTGGGGAATGTGAGGTATTTGAGTTGGCTAGTTTTTGTGTGATTGGAATCTACGTAGATGATATGGACAAAGCGGTTGAGTTCTACTGTGGAGTGCTTGGGTTTAAAGAAGCTGAGAGATATGCTGATGGGTGTATTGTGCGTTTGGAAAATGAGGGCCCACCTGTCATCCTAGAGAAGGTTGAGAGTGTGGGCAAGATTGAGTACCCAGGGTTTTCACAGGTTGTACTCGGCATTGAAACAGATGATATCAAGAAGACTTCAGAGGAACTAAGAGAGAAGGGAGTGGAATTACTCTATAATGAACCTCAGGTTTTTGTAGCGGGACTTATGATGGCGATGCGAGACCCATCCGGAAATGTTCTTGAATTACTTCAGTTCAACAAAGAGTGAAGCAATATCAGGATGAATTCGGATGTCAAATGAAAAAAATGAAGCCATTGGTAGGCGCTGGTATGAGGAGATGTGGAGCAAGCCCGACCTCAATCTGGCTGATGAGATAGTTGATATGGATTATAATCCGGATTGGGTTCACATTGATGCAGTCGGCCCGGCTCAAATCAAAAACGAGATCAAGTATTTCCGTTCAATCTTTCCGGACCTGAAATACGAAATAGTAGAGATTAATGGTCAAGACGATAAAGTCTGGATTCGATATAGGGGAAAAGGAACACAGGTTGGTAAGGCGTGGGGATTTGAACCAACTGGAAAAGAGGTTGAATTTGAGGGGGCAACAATTCTGTATATCAACTCTGAGGGAAAAATAACAGATAGATGGGGTGCATTCTGTTTCTATGATATTCTTGCAGGTTTAGATTTGGTGCCTCCACTTTGGGATTTAAGCAAGAAGTTAGAGTAGTCGATTCTATTTTTCGAGCTCTTTCCCTATTGAATAGGCGTTGGCTATGACCTTTCCAAGTGTCCAATACTGAAGAGCTGGTTTTGTGAAGATAAGCAGGTTCATTTTTTTCTGGTCTAGAGAGTCATTTGTCATGTATTTTTCTTCTGAATACACATGTTTCACTTCTCCTAGGACAATGTAATGAGTTGATATGTCAACAAGGTCGTGGAGCGTGCATTCTGCAGTCACGGGGCATTCCCTAATCATTGGAGCTGTTTCAAGCTCACCATAGAAGATGTCGAAAAGAACAGACTTGTCAACATCTTTTCCAGAACGAATGCCACAGTAATCGGTCTTCACTACCATGTCAGCATTTGGAAAGTTAACACTGAAGGTCTTGTTTTCTCTTATTCCCTTGAGTGTGTATTTTGTCTTCCCTATACATGCGCCCCAAATATTGGGTGTTCGACTCATTCTATTGAACCATGCAACTGTAAAGAAGTTAGGTCGACCATCAACTATTGATCCTATGAGTACTATTGGTTTTGGAAATGGGGAACTTCCGCTATCAATTTCAATTCTGGTCATAAACATTCCACACTCATTGATACCAACAAGAATTGGACCTTTAAATTGCTCATGTAAGCAAAAAAAAGATTCATGGGTTGCAGAGATACTTTCATGCTTGATAATTACTCATCATGTTTCAACAAGTTGATTGTTGAAGACTTATTCGGCCAATATCTGTTAACTAGTGCAACCCATAGAATTGACATTGTGGTCGACATGAGTCCGATATTAAAGATAATATTGAGCATAACATGCATTTCAGGTGTAACAGATGGAAGAAACATGAAACAATTGCTTAGACCATTTGCTGTCCAGTGAAGAAACATGTTCGCATATAGATTACCAGTCTTGAGAAACATATAACCATATAGAACACCGATGATTGATGCCCATACTATTTGGCCAATAACAAAGATAAGATTGTTATAGGTCAATCCATTCAGCAGGTTAAGAATGTGGACATAACCAAAAGCTACCGCTGAAATAGCAATGGCTCTACGTTCAGAATAGACCTGTAGCAGCATCGTGAGAACAACGCCCCTCAGAACGATTTCTTCAAAGATGCTTCCAACAGCAATAACAGGACTCCAACCAATCCAAGTTCTAATGCGAGTCATATCAAAGAGACGATCTACAAAAATATCAAAATCCCATCTAAGGATGAATTGGTTATAGACCAAAGAAGCCACGATCTGAGATACTATGATACTGATTAGACATGGGAGATAGATTAGCAATGTCCGAGATAGGGGACGAATTCGGTCCATACCTATATCATTCAGGTAGCAACGGAGTGTTGTCTTCCCTTTGGGCATCTTCAGAACTTTAGGTATAAATAAAATGAAGACCATAATTCCAAAAACAAACCCAATCAATGTTGAAAGGATAGGGTTTGATGCGACAAAGGGTCCCAAAAATCTGGAGATTATTATTGATAGTAATCCAGCCATTAGGAATAATAAAGGAAGAGCTATTACAAACACCATCTGACGTCGAGATAATCCAGAGGCCGATTCAATGGTTGTTTCTATTCCAGGTTTGTTGTAGGTGACTAGACTTTTCATTAGATTTCACCATCAAAAGTCTAGCTATTCAAGTAGAATTGAGAGTGCCGCACTACGCAGTTCGAAAACGGCGATTATGTTGATTCATCATCCAAATGCATTCAATAGCTGCTCAAGCTTGCTTCTTTGTAATCGGACATTCTTCTTTGTTGGAAATGGAAAAATCGCCTTGACGGACTCAATCATTGGTCCTTGGCTAATCTTCATTGAAAGAAGTTCTACATCGCGAAGGTGTTCCACAACAAATAGACTGAGCATCATCGGGGCAGATGCAGATATATGTGAATCAAAGTATTCTCCTGCAAATTCTTTGTCAAGCCAATACTCCACTTCGGTATGTGTCGCTCTATCCTTGTTCCAGACAATCTGTGCATAATAGATGATTCCTGGTCCAGCATTCAGGTTTAGTCTGGCAACAAAATTAAGACCGCCTCCTTCAAGGAGCTCTTTGATAATACGTCGCACTCTCCTTGGAGTTAGTCCCGTTTTGGTCGCGATTTCTGTGGCAGCGATTCTAGGATCTTCAACTAAGCATCTTAAGACTCGTATTTGTAGAGGTTTGAAGTCTACTTTCTTTCCACGAGGCGAGAGAAGATTGTGAATCTCTACTCCAGTTATCCCATCAATTTCTTGAAGAAATTGTTCAAATTTTGATTCATTTTCTGAGCCTTCATATTCTGCGAAAACTATGCAATTTCCATCTGATAGACGACCTGTTGAAAACACATGTGGGTCTTCAACAACTTTTTCTAGAACTTTCTCTTCGATTCCAATTCCGACTGTGTTCACAATTGCCAGATAGAACTCTATGTCAGCCATTTCAGGACTCAGGTATACAACAAAGTTGTGTATGGTGCCTGATTCAACAAGCTTGTTGACTCGCTTTTTCACAGCATTTGCTGTCATTCCAAGGTTTCGACCCATCTCTTGGTAGGATGCCCTGCAGTTTTCACCAAGAGCTCTTAAAATTCCAATATCGACTGAGTCCATTAAGAACACCAATCCAAGACCTGTTTTCAAATGACTGACTCACTTCGCAAATAAGAACTCTTTAGAAATGAACTATTTAGGGATAACGAATTTGAATGGATTCACGAATTTGGAATATCATTAAGTGTAAGTTGGTTTGTTGGTGGTTGTAACCAATAGCCAGATTTTAACGTGAGTGAGAGTTCATCTATGATATGGTCCGGTCTGCATACTCCATAGACCATCTTTAGACAGGCCTTCGGGCAGAAATATGGCTACTAGACCACCCAATAAGAACAGAATACCGAAGACGAAAACTGGGGCTGAGAAAACCTCATACATACGAACTAATTCTATAGAACCACCATATGCAGCGACCCATGATGCAAGCATCCCGAAAACTATTACAAAGACTATGGCAATTAATCCTATAGCTAGTCCAATCTTACCAATCAATCGTTTCGCTGAGATTTTCTTATTGTCTTTAGATTCTGTCATGATTTGCCCAAGTAAATTACACACAAATTGAGATAAACATTGAGCTAAATTCAGACCATGAGTTGTGCTCATAACAATAATTTTGTCATGACCTTTCTAAGCTACAGCTATCGTAAAACTCTAGTCAGATTGTGGTAGAAACCTAATCATGTGTCCCAATCACTTGAACTCCATCAACCCCTCTCTTGAAATAAGATGTGCTGATGAAGAGGATGCAGAACAGATTTCAGCGTTATACAAGCGTGTCTGGGATGAGTTCAAAAGTGATTTTCCAGAGAAGCTCCTACAATCAAGACAACCCTCCAAGATGGAAATGATACAATGGATACAACAAGACACCTATTTGGTGGTTGTATTCAGAAACTCTATCATTGGGGTTGTTGGTTGTAAACTCGAACACGGAGCATGCCTTCTGACACACATGGCTGTTGATAAGAATCATAGAAGAATGGGTGTAGGAACAGCTCTTGTCGAAAAAGTCATTGAATATGCAAAGGAAAATGACTCGTTCAAGGTCTGGTTAGACACAGCACCTTTCATGAGTGACGCTATTTCGCTTTATGAGAGGTTTGGTTTCAAAAAGAGTGGCTATCTACAGCGGCATTTCTGGGGACTTGATGTTGCGTTATATGAGTTAGTCCTTAAGCCACAAGACCATGGTGACAATGACTCGATGTAATGTATCCCTAAATGTTTGATATCAGAAAGAACAGAACAACGATTCCTAGAAGGATATACACTGGGCTTAGTAAGAGGACCTTTCTATCAGTGAGACGTGAGTTCCGGAAGAACCAGATTCCTAATAATATGTAGAGAACTATTGATGCTTGAACTAGTGGTTCGGGATACATGCTCATTGATATGACAAAAACAATAATCGCGAAACCAAGGAAAAACGGTGTTTGCTTCACGGATTCTCCGATAGTTCGATATTCTTTGTAGCCTTTGAAGATTATAACATAGAGAAGTGAAAATCCGATTGCAAATAGCACAGGGAATTGCATCACCTCTGTACTCAGAGTCCATGGAAGAAAGATCTTCAATAGTTGCATAAGGAGAACCAAAGGCAAACTGAGTATTGTATGCTTCAAACTTCTTGGACTCCCTTCCTCAAAACTCCTCTTCCTGATGTGTGACATCGGAAGAGAATAGATTATGTTAGTGAAAACCAGTGAGCAAACAACACAGAAGAATAGTAGATTGAGAATAACAGAGAGCACTAAACCCAGAAGTAAGAATGAGGCGAAGATCCGTATCGCATCTTCCTCTTTGACAACATCATTAGCTAAAGGTTTTCTATGGGCTTTCCTATTGTCCTTCTTGTCATCATCAACATCAAATAAATCGTTTAGCACATAAATCGAGGAGTAAGAAATTAGGAAAGCAAGTAGTCCCAATAGAGTTTGTAATAGGTCAATTGTTATTCGAAACAAGAAGAGAAGCATTACTCCCACTGAGTACAGTCCAATGTTCTTTGGTATATTATCTGTTAAGTTCCGGAACAACAGAACTCTCCGAAACATTGTGTGAATCCCAATTCTAGTTTATTCAATCAACATCTAGCTAAAAAGATGAAAAATCTATGCTAAACATTAAAGATACAATGAAAAGAAGGACAACAAATGATGGAGATACTTTCTCTTGTCATTACAGCACCCTTGAAGTTTGGATTGTCCATAGTCAGTTCTTTGAAAACTTCATGATAGCATGTTCTATAACGAATTCTAATTTAGGAGGTAAAACTAGCATAACAATAAGCAGGATTTATCTTAATGATATGGTCCTGTTTGTATACTCCAGATTCCAACTTTTGCTAGACCTTCAGGAAGAAGAACTGTAGCGATTCCAGCAAGCATCAATAATACGCCACTTATAACAAGAAGAAACTGGATATACTCGAAATTAGCAATGAGAGGAACTGAACCCGAATAAGCTGAAACTATGGAAATTAAAACTGAGGAAACTAATCCAATCACGACAAGTGCAAGTCCCAATAAAAAGAAAATCCTGCCAATGCGTTTCCTCTTCGATGGCTGAGTAGGTTCGATCTCTTCTTGGTGACTACTCATATCCCTACCGGTTTTTAATTAGACTAGAAGGGAGATAAACTTACAGTTTAATGTGAACATTGTGAATGCATAAAAAACGCTAACAAAGGATGGAGGTCGCTGGTTCTATAAGAAACATAGACAACTTAGACAGTATGGGACTCATATCAGCCATATCCTACTCTTAGCCACTGGTTACTGCTGTCTTTCAGTATGTATCCAAAACTGATTGCGACTAGACAAAGAGCTGCAAGCCATGAACAGATGATATTTGGCTCACACGTACGGCTTGTTAGAAGTGGAACCGGAAGAGCTAAGTCAAGAACCAATGATGGGATGTATAGTTGGGCGATGAGTGTTGACAGAAAGACCAACCATGCCACTATTAGAGGAACCTTTCCACGAGAAAGTGCGAGTAGGTTTAATGCTTGAAGTGATGCAACGAATATCCACAATATGAAAACAAATTCAATTCCAGGAAACGAGCGGCATAGGGAATTCAATCCAAAAATTGACAAATCAATAAGACCCGAAAAATATACACCGCTATGGCCAAAGTAGGCTACTACTTCCACCACCGTGCCCATCGGTAGTAGCAATGCTGACACAATTGTTAGTGATGCCAGTATTAATACAAAAGAAAATCTCATCCTATACTCCACTAATGGAAAATAGTGTAAGTTCTCTAATCAAATCTACCATCAAGGTACACTGAATGAATACTACTTTCTAAAGATATGAGTAAAAGACATCAAAGGATGAAGGTCATAGTTCTAGGATAGCTGTTGCTATTGAGAGTTTAAAAACCCATGAAATGAACGGTTTTCACTTGCGCTTTTTTCGACTAACTATGAAAGATACAACTATTGCTCCGCAGACTGTAATCATGATACCAAAAATTAAGGGAAAAGGGTTTGGACCTCCAATGCAATGATTCCAATTGCCAAGCATTTCTGAAGTTGAATCAAGACCTAAAGTGTCATTTGCCCAGACATAATAGTATCGAATGAAGTCGAATGAGTAGAATGGACCGTCAATATGGAATATGTAACGATCAGGATACTGTTCTGTGGGAGTATATGTCATTTCTATGCAAGTCCAAGTTTCATTTAATGAGCTGCTGTATAAGATGAAAACGCCATCAACTCCAGTTTGATCACGCGCTGAGGCATAGATGGTCAGATCTGAGAATGGACAAGGTCCTGGATACACAGTCACACGCCAGTCTGTGACCCCATAAAGTTCAGGGCCAGCTAAGTCAAACTGTACTAATCTTGGAAACCTATCCACACTGTTTGCGTATCCAGAGATATTGTACACGCCCTCACCAGAGTAATCGCTCCAAGCATTTCCAATAGTTTTATTGTCATCCCAGAGATTGTCGTGACCATCATCTTGAGCGTTGTATTCAGCATGGGCTAGGTCTGCTTGATTATAGCCAATGGTATTATTGAAAATACGATTTCGGTTGCTTTCGCCATCCAAAAATACGCCAATTTCAGTATTGTAAGCGATGAAGTTCTCTGTAATATTGCAGTCTGTAGATTCGTAGATGACTGTCCCAATTCTGTTGAAGCGCAGGGAGTTCCAATTTATCATTGAATTTTCAACAAAATGCAAATGTATTCCTTTACTCAAATTTGTGATTGTGCAATTTTCGATTCGGGCATTAGACACCAAATGTAGAATAATTCCATCTGGCTTATAGTACCCACTATTGAGGGTTTCATAAGTTAGGGTGCAATTACGGATTATAAAATAGACTGATGTATATGAAACTTGGATACATGCTTCCACTGTCTGCGAAGACTTAATCTCTAAATCCTCAATCAGATATGGATTGTTTTCTGAGCCATTACCAGGCCAACCTTGCATCTCAAAATCACTATCTGATATAATCACAATTGGGTCATGGATTGACGCGTATATTGCAACTCCTTTAGGTGATGAGCTGATTTCAACAATCGCAATAGGAGAAACGAGAGGAATAAGTAAGAGAAACAATAGAAAACCTGTGATAGTCATCTGTGGTCGCAGAATTCCTCCCTCAGCATCATGTTGGTTATTCCATCTAATCAATCCTGTTGTGTTTGAAACTGCTCATTCACAATGGAGAATAGATGCAAGTACTATCATCTGAATTCAAAAAATGAAACCACAAAGGATGGGGGTCGCTTTTTCTACAATACACTCCTAGACAACTCTATAACCCGTTTCCACCGTGTGAGTGAATTCAACTGATGAAAACTCCTATGTTCCACCCTTCCCTTGCTGGTGTCACCACTTCCCACATTCTAATGGTATGTAGAATTAGCAAGAGCTTTGTCAACAATCACCGGGATGGAATCCCTCCTGAAGACCTGGCTTCCTTCTCCTGTGTTGATGTCGATCATTAGTAGAATCAAGAAGAATAACATACTATGAGATGCAAAAATAACTAACAAAGGATGGAGATACTTTTTCTGTTACTACAGCACCCTTGGACAACTCTAGGTACTGTGCGAAGCACACTTTTGATCTGCACGCCTCGGACATTAGTAGCGGTGAGCTGAACACCTCGCCGAAGCTCGGTGCTTACACCCCCGCCCTATTTACCTCGTCTTCTACGAGAGTCCTCGTTCCTAGACTTCGACGTTACTGTCGCCAGTCCCATCGTCTGTTACAGATCGTCTAGCAAGTGGATGTCTATTTTTGAGTCTGGCTTCACGCTTAGATGCATTCAGCGCAGACATCCAACAGTACCAATAGATAGAAACCAACCTGTCTCGCAACGGTCTAAACCCAGCTCACGTTCGGTTTTAATCGGTGAGCACCCGCACCCTTCGGGCCTTATGCAACCCGAGGATACCAAGAGCCGACATCGAGGAAGCAAGCCGCGCGGTCGATATGAACTCTTGCGCGCGACAACTCTGTTTAGGGTCCCTAGTCGGCGCTACTCGGCAAGGTATTGAAGTAAGCGTGAACGTTTCTCTGGATGGCTCACCCCAGAAGCTTCCCCATCAAGGAAACGCTTTAGATTCTCGCGACCTGTTAGATACATTTGCCACACATCTCTACCTTGTGGTAGGTAGAAGCCAAAGTGGACACCATCTTTCTCAAGGATTTCGCCTGCAATCTTGAGTTTTTCAAAGTCTTTGTTGTAGAAACTGAACTGTGGTTGTTTGTCTGTGTTCCGAGTTGCTGATCCTTCTGCATCAGCAAGTCCTCGAACCCATGCTCGTTGTTTTCGAATACTCCATAATCGGACTATTCCAGGCCTTTCGAATAGTACTCGAAGGGTTTCAACGAGATCTTTATCCCACACCTGAATACGATATTCAGGTCTGGTACCACGTCGTGTGACTTTAACTTCCTTTTCCTCAGAAAGCTCAAGTTTGAGTGCAGGCATAACTATGTCAGTCAGCCATCGTTCTGATTTAGATTCGATGTCAAAGACATATCCTTCTTTTCCACCTTGGCCAAGGTGGGCATCTTCAGTAATGCCTGCGAGATAGGCTATGTTTACGCTAGCTAGCATTGTTTCAGCGATGCGATCTGTACCCTCGAACAATTGTTCAATGTACCTTCGATTCAGAGATTCTGGCTTCTTCAGATTCTCTTTCTCCAAATCCTCATCTTCTGATATTCGCCAGCGTTCCATTTTCTCCACTCATTAAACGGCAATGATGTATTTATTATACTCGCCTTTTGACGACCGGCTAGAGATTACCCCTGGGGTAAGTTTTTTGTCATCTCAATCACTTGCAATTGGCAATATTGAGGTTCGCTAGGCCAGTATTTCTACCCAGGATCCGTTGCTTTTCGGGATCCTGTCAGCCGAGCTTATGCCCTTAATCTCAACGAGACGTTTCCGTCGCCTCTGAGCTCAGCATTGGTCACGGCTGATCTCTTGTCAGCCGTGTGCCGCCCCAGCCCAACTGCCTATCTGCCGGTGTCCCTAGACTCGCTTGGTCTAGGTTAGCTCGGTCAGCACAAACGGTCAGTGTTACAATTTTGCATCCACACATCCCGGAGAATGTACTTCAACGCTCCTGACTACGCTCTGCGTCGGCACCAGCCGAGCAACGACAGACTGCGTAGTAAACCTCCGCAGG
>SMTZ1_10001687_pt1 | contig 22278 bp, 19 predicted proteins | sample DeeMarSWOR136_30_FD_25667 | JGI IMG/M metagenome (IMG submission 25667) | reverse complement strand
CCATCGAGTTTCCATGTTATCGTTTTGCCCCCAGAATCTGCCTTGAACAGTCGAGTCCATTTTCACCCAAAAAGAGATCGTACCTGCTGTGGAGCCCCAGTCAGGTGTACCATCACCAACTATCATATAACCACCACTGGCATCCAAAGAATATGTGTTGGATCCAGGGCTTTCTTCAGAGAAGTATATGCATAATTCTTCATTGGTTTCGCTGTAGTCCACATTTTTCCACTGAACTTCCAAATCAATCTCATAAGTTGGAGATTCTTCACTTCCAAAATTAAGTAAATCGTCCCTACCACTTTCATAGCTCGCCTTGATCCAGGCACCGCTTCTTGTCGTGCTGGAGGCACGAACCTCATCAATAATGCCAATGAGTAAATCGGTGTTTGCTCTTCCTCCGATGTATATATCTCTTATATCAGGAATTATGCTTTCAGTCTTGGAACCAGAACCATCTTCAGAACCATTTAGGTAGACTCTTCTTATTGATCCGTTCCAGGTTCCAGCAATGTAACACCAGGTTGTTCCAGTTAGAGACGTTGAGCCGTCAAGCCCTTGGTCATCATTCTCTTCAATTCGTAATCCAATCCTCTGATCATGAATTGCAAGCTGCCAGTCGTTTGGGTTTCCCTCTCCTTTTCGCAATACGATGTCAACATCTGAACCTGATCCAAACGACTCGAGATTGACCCACGCTTCAATAGTTAAAGAGATTGTGAATTGTAAGCTTGCAGAGTTGGCGATATTTATATAGTCATCAAATCCGTCAAAACTAACAGCATTGTCTATCTGTCCAGTTGCTCCTAATATTGGACTTCCATTGTCGCTTCCATCGTTATTATTTAAGGTTGAATCTTTTATCGCACCAGCTCCACCAATTGTTTCGCTTAAATGCCACACTCCTTTGAAATTGGGATCCCAAACATTCTCTGCTGGTGTTGAGTTTGGGTCTCCTACAAAATTTGTATTATCCGAATGGGTTGCATCATAGTATAAATAGATGCTGGTGTCAGAAGCATTGTTTATATCCGGAACTTTCACCCAAAGCCAAGCCTGTTCGTTAGCAGTGTTCCAACTCTCTACTTCGACATAACACTGATTTGTTCCATCGCTCGTTGTGACTGCAATTTTTTTTCTGTTTGCATCGCTTTGAAGTTCATCGAACACGCAAGAAACATCGGCATTATTCAAACCTGAAGAATTGCTTAGATATACTAAGACTGGGAAATTACTGAGTGTATCATCAATGTCGTTATGATTGATTTCAATTTTAATTCTCTTCTGCCAGCCACTGAGCCAGTGCGCGAGCGCGCTCGTTTCTGATAGATTGTCGTAATTTGAATCTGGGCCAGATTGTTGCGCTGTGAAGTTGGAGTGAGTGCCCTTGTCCCCGCTAGAATCTACATCAGAAGTGTTGTTATCAACATAGAAATAGGGCGTATTAATGATTGTTTGAGAAGCGCTGTTTGTTTCAAGCTCATTTACAAATGCGTACGCTACACTGGCAACAGTAACGCTTAGGATTGCTATGAATACGAATGTTTGTAGTAATATTTTCATAAAAGTGTATTGAACTGAAATTACTATTTTAAATATGTGAAGTTCCAGTAAATATTTTTAATTCACAAGTTATTTTTAAGAATACCACAGTACATCTACAAAAAAAGGTGGTGAATTATGAAGAAAAGTCTTGCTGGTATGCTGCTGATTGCTTTGAGCTTTACGCTTCTTGCTGTTTCAGCCCTTATTTATGAGCAAGCCAGTCAAACCACAACCCAAACAATTGTTAACGTTGCATCCATAACGCTGAATAATGCTGCTCTGGGCAGTATCGAAGAGGGAGAGACTATACTTTACACGGCTAGCAACACATCAATCTTGAATGACATACTAACCTTGACAACATCCAGAGCTGACGTTTACCTATATTTCGACACCGACTTAGATCTTCAGAACACAAACTATGCTACCTTTGAGATTAAAGTAAACGTTGGAGACACAGTGCCAGGCACATCATCTTACGCCACTGGTGACAACCTAGAAACCTTGTCCATTGGCCAACCAGATACCACTGCTGGAGTTGTCTTGGATGCAGGTGGGGACTGGACATTCGATTTTGAAATCCTCACAACAGCAAATATGGTGAGTTCAGATCAAGCTAGCACGGTCGGTATTACTGTAACCGCTGAGAACGCCTAAAGTAGTGAACAAATGAATAAAAAAAACATTATTTTTCACTTTCTTCTTTTGTTGTTAATTTGCATTTGGATAATTACAACTCTCAACGTGATCCTAAATTATCAATCTACGAACCAAATAGCCTTGTCTTCTTCCTCACTATTTGCCGGATACTTCGGATTATTTTATTGGTTGATTGCAGGCGCCTCTGCGGCAACCTCTTTTGCTCTGGGATTAGACAAACTTGGGATATTGGAGGATTTTCGAGGAAAAATCTTTGGCGGAGGTAGGGGATATGAACCTGAGATTTATGTGGCCCTGCCAGAAGCTCAACCAATAGAGTATCCAGTCAAATCAGCAGCTAAGAAAGAGGTTCTTATAGACAATTCAGCCGTTGTAGTAGCCAAAGTAAATCGTATGATTAGAGAGGAAAAACGTAGAAGTAGATCCAAAATGAAATCTTTTTACCTTTTTGGAGAAACTGATTTCAAAAGGTGTGCACATAGGTTCGGCTTTCTAGGAAAAGGTTATGAGGATAAGCCAATTCCAGATGAATGTTTTGGATGCCCAAGAATAATTGAATGTTGTAAACAGAACAAGAAACTTAGAAAAAAAGGAAAATCCGAGCTACCAACTACTCTTTAGCGCGCGCTTTCAGTGAGGCATCAACATTTGAGTTAATCCATTAGGTTTTTACTAGTATTCTTTCGGGGATCCCTTCTTTTTCAAGTACTAAATACTTGACGCCCTCCAAATCGCTGAATTGTTCAAGCAGTTTCAGTGATTCTTTGGTCATTTTCAGGGTTGTTAGTCGTTGCGAATAACTTTTCACCACACTTTCCATTGCTGTCAACTCATTTGGTGGCGTGGCATCTACCACTATTTCAAGGCCGTTAACATCAATTTGTTCTCGCTTTTTCCTTGTTGCGTTGGCGGTTAGATATCGGACACGGTCTATTTGCCGCAGGTGTTCGCCTAGCGTGGTTTTTGTTTTGGCAATTTCTTTGTCAATTTTTTCCGTGATTTGCGAGGTTGAACGGTACTCTTTGATTTCGGTAAGTGGGTACATCGTTATTCACTCAAATCTTATGTATTAAGATATAATAACCACTATTCTTCCATAGAAAATATTCCCAAATCAGACATATCTCGCGCTTACGAAATGAACACGAAAAAACACCCAAAAATTCAAAAGCTCATATGCTGTCTAATGTCCTCGCATTTCTCTTAGCAGCCATCCACCTCTGAATGATAAAAAAGTTGCCATCTATCTTTTCCCTCTGCTGAAATTAATTTCCATGTAGTCAATACGAACGGAGAGGTAAACGATTTCACATAACTTTTATGAATTAAATGGCCCACACGCCAAACCAACCCAAAAGCAGCAATCTAGATAATAGGGCCGCTAAAATTAAATCTCAATCTCTGTGTCGATAGACACCATCAATTCTTCCTGACAAGGCTCCTCTACTACAGTAGAAAAGACCAAAGTCTCTGTTTCTTGCTCTGCAGATTTCGGTGTTGGAGTTCTATCAAAGTTAAACAACTGCAAAGGCGCTATAAAAACACCAAACGTCTCCACGATCCCCACAAAAGGCGTCAAAATCAAAGTCACAATATGCCACAAAAACTTCTTGTGTTTTGGCAGTCTATAATTTTTGAGGTTAAGCCTTAATCCCACCTGATATCCCACTAACCACGTAAAAGTGTTGAACAACAGAAAAATGTACATCCAGAAAGGAATGTTTTGAGGAATCAATAACATTAGAAAGCTAGCAAGACCAGCGGGAAATCCCGCCATCCAAGCAAGCCAGCGCAAAGACATCATAATCTTCTTTTTCTTCGGGATTTTGGCATTTTTGAGGTTGTGGACGTTACCGACAAACCATCTTTGCCTTTGTTTTATGAAGTCTCTAATGCTTATTGCGGGTTGCTCCTCTATGGTTCCACCATGCCACCCGAAAAGGCCTTTGCCGAGTTTCAGAGCTGCCTCCCAACCGAATCTCTGATCTTCTGAACAGTCAACTTTTTTATGCGCCCATCCGACTTTTGCTTCAACATCGGCTCGAACCAGCAAATTTGAGCCGTGCATATGACTTGGCATTTCACCTGAACTCATTTGGGTAACACAGTCATAGCACACATATGTGCGCAACGTTTCGCCTATGGAACAGAACAAGTTATGACGGAAAAAGTTGTTCGGGTAAACAATGCCCCCTTCAGCTATAGGCTTCGCGTCTTTGTTAGAAATATAATGTAACAGGGCTCGAACAGTCTGTTCGGTTACCAAGCTTTCTTCGTCTAAGAGGTAAATCCATCTTCTAGCGTTTGCTTGGCGACGCTTTTTACGTTGTTCCACAGCATATTGAAGTGCTCTGGCTTTGTATTTTACAGAGGGGATCGTCTGATAGTTTGAAGGGACAACCACATTCCTTGCATTAACCCTCTTGGCAACCCTCTTGGGAACTTTGGTGTCAGTCACAAGGTCAACCTGGTATTTTGTATATCCAACGGCTTTACAGACTTCATGCACACGCTTTATGGCCTGGTAGACAACCGGCGGTGCATCTCGACTGCAGAATTGAAACACTATCTTCTGAGCTGACTTAGTGTGGTAGTTGAATGTTTTCTGTTCGTAGAATTTGTGATTTTGGAGTGCTCTTATAAAGAAATAAATCATTATGGGCGCAGAGGGCAACCATAACAACCATAAATATTCAAGCATCATTTTCACCTTCCACGCGCATGAGTACGCCGTATATCTGCCACGTGACCTCCAATAGTATTGTTTTTGTGACTTCTGGCTTTGCTGCCTTCAACTTGCGCATCCATAGATGTCACTTATTCACAAGTTCTAAACACTTATGAATCACAAATCTGTAGCCTGAGTCAGAAAATTTACTCTAGATACTCAAAACACATTCAATCATAAAGGAAAAAGACAACACAACACTCAAAGCGCGGACGCGTATAAAAAAAGAGAAGGAAATTCTTGGAATCGGAGATTTTGCTACCTAAAATCTCCAGAGTCAAGTGTCACCAATGGGTAGACGCCTTCCACCGGCATTTCTGGAATAAGCCTTGCAACTGCATTTCGGACGGCTTCAACGCTCGCGCCATCCCACCGACAATATGCTCTGACTGCTTTTCCCTCTGCATTAGCTTGGCAAAATGCAGATACCCAGTAAGCATCAGCAGCCATAGAGCCAGCCGCTCGCTTAAGTAATGGTGTAGCTTCCTCAAGGCTAATCGGAGTCGAGAACGGTACATGAACTACGAGAAATTTGGGCATTAAAATTCCCATTATTGATGTTTGTAATTCAGATATTAAACTATCGGCGCGCACGAAATTGCAGCAATTTATGCTCAATTAGCTAACAAGTTCGTAGACATAAAGTGTAAAGAAATAACTTTTTAAAAAGGAAAAATGTTATTGAATTGGCTATAATACTTATTTTGGCTTCACAAGACTATAAAGTTGCCACTTCGTAAGATTCTGCGATGAGGTTAGCGTATGCCCCGATCGAAAGAGAGCAAAGTTAAGAAACTGAAGGAATTATTGGAGCCATCAACTTTGTCAAGGGACATCACCGCCTCTGTTAGAACAGCATATACTGAGCTCGGTAAGCGCCTTAATTTGAAGGGTGCTATTGGAGCTCTTCGATCAGGAGAAACAGATGAAGATGCAAGAGAGAGTTCTTTTAATTGTCCAAGCGAAGATTGTGGACATGTTTTCAGTCAGCCTCTAATAGCATTGCAAATCCAGAAAGGCGAAGAAATCGAGTTTTATGCGTGTCCGCGTTGTCTTTCAAAAATTGCAGTTGAGGAAGATTCAATGTTTTCTGATCTCAATGGATTGGAGGACGCTATAACGGGGGAGAGCGAACCTGAGCAGGTTTTGCCCTATGAAGCTTCATCGAGTTGTCGCCAGTATCTCGGTTACTTGAGTGAGCGGGATTCAAGAGCTGTCATTCCGGAGGAGTGCATGATATGCAAAGACCTGATGGATTGCATGCATAGAAAGGTGAAAGAGTAACTTTAGCGCTACATGCTGCAATTTCGTGCGGCAAAGAAGTTTTTCCTTTTTTGCATTGAAATTTAATTAAAAAATTTTTTGGTGGTTGATCGTTTGTTGCTTCTTGAGAGCTAGGTTTAGCATCCAAGTTTCTTTTTGAGAAAGGCGTGTAAACAGCGATAATCTTAAATCTTACGATTTGATATTAGTAATCCGTTAGGTAAATCAAAAATGCTTAAAAATATATGCATCCTAAACAAAAAAGTCGCGTTAATCCTCTTGCTGTCGTTTATCGCCATAGCATGCGTTTTCCAAACTGTGAAAGGCGCAGATATCACCTCCGCAACCCCAAACAAGGAAACTTATCTTTCAGGTCAAACAGGCTACATCTCAGTCACCATATATAACGACAGAAACGCAAACATCAGCGTCACTGAACTGAGCGCCACAATAGACTACTATTACACAGACGGCACAGTATACGTCCAGAAATTCTTCACAAGCGCAGACCTGCCAGACGAAATTGAACCAGGACAATCAAAGACCTACAATGTACCAATCAGCCTACCCACAAACATTGCTCCAGGCTACGTCAATTTGTTGGTTTCGGTAAAAACAATGCTTTGGATCAACGAGACAGGCCGTTGGATTTCCTCCGACAATCCAAGCCAACAGGTGAAACTTTATGTCGAATCACCCTACAAGCAATCATACGAAGACTCACAACAACAGCTCCAAGACTCACAGGAAGAACTTCTGAACGCTCAGGAACAACTTGAAGATCATGAAATTGCAAACCGGAATCTCAGTGTAACAATAATCGTGCTTGGTGTGACAGCGCTAACTTTTGGAGCAATTGCCATCCTAATGTTTGCCCTCAGCAGATCGAGACCCGTAGCACATCCACACTAGTTGCACAGACTTGCAAGCGAACGCTCATCGAATAAGCTAGATCCGTCCTATGGATTTCATAGACTATTCTCTTTTTAAGCAGCTCAAGTTTCCTAGCAAGCCATCAAAAGGCATTTCAAGCTTCAACTTTGACTTTCGCCCACGCCACATAAGTTAAAATGACCTTTTTTCAACTTTCTCGTCTGTCCTTCGCATCGTGTGTATTCTGAATTCATAAATCTTATTGGCTGGCACTTGATGCTAGATTGAATGCAATGCTCCGAAAGTCACACATCTTTCCGTTCCTAATCTCATTCACCACCGCAATTAGCCTCGTTGGTTTTGCTCAAGCAGCTGCAACCTTCTCTTTCTGGGTAGAAGCGGGTGAAGACGTATCGCGCATGATTGATTTGTCAGTAGATGATCGAGTGCTAATCAAGTTCACCACTGTTTGGGCGGCAGAAGTGAACACAATTGGTTTTTCAATAGTTACGCCAAATGGCACCACAACCGATTTTGGGGAGCAAGGAGCGTTTAGCTTCAATTTTGTGTGCACCGAGAAGGGCCCATACACTTTGCATTTCGTCAACCAAGATAACATTGAGAGGAAGCTTGTTACGTTGGAGGTGGGAATTGAACATTACATATTCGGAATGACGACCACCCTCTTCTGGTTGGTGGTTATTGCTGTGGTCTGTGTCGCGGGCGGCATTTTGGCAGTCTTGTTGACCAGAACTTCGTAGAGTAAAATGTTTTCCGGGCGCATGTCCTGCGTTGTGTTATGTAGGGGGATAATAGATTAAATTGTAACAGTTAAGTTGCAACCTGCAATGTTAGAGTCAAAAATTTTCGTTAGTTCATTAGCTACAGTGATTGATACAATGAAGCCCCTCTTTACTGTATTTGGTTTATGATGCTAACATCTGAACTGAAAAAGGGGAAATAGGATGTGTGGTTTCATTGGATGTTCACCTTTTTCTGAGCAGCAGTACGGCGACTATGGCGATTGCGACGATTATGAGTATCGTTGAGACGGTGAAGTAGGTTCCAACCGGCTCTTGCGGAATAGGCGTTGGCGGAGGTGTTATTTCAGGCGCCTCTTCAACGTTTATGCCTGTTTCAGCGAAAGATCCGTAGTAAGCTTTGGAGCCATCGAACGAAGCGATGACGGTGTATTCACCTGGAACCTCCGGAATGAAAGATAGCTTGAAGAAACCGCTTGAGTCGCTGGTTGTTCTGCCAACCTCGTAACAGTTGTTGTTCGGGTCAAGCACGCTTACAACCACTTCAACGCCCACAGCGTCAGCGGGGCGCTCGAACTGCTTGTAAACGTACAGCATCCAGTCACTCATGTTCGCATCAGAAACCGCTGGAACACCGTCCGGGAACCGCATCTCCAAACCAGCACTCTTTGTGCCAGGAGACACATCAGTCACCATGCCCTTCACCAGAACACTGCTGCCGAGGGTGCTAACGTCGTTTTCCACTGAGACGGAGGTGTGGCTTGGTCCTTTGCCTATGGCGTATATTCGTTGGTCATAGGTGTCTTGTGTGGCTATTATACTGTCTCCAATGATTGCGATACCACCCCACATGGTTCCACGGAACAAACCATCCGCCCTGAAGATTAGATCTCCATTTGTGACGTTTAGGCAAAGGAATGGTCCACCACGCGGTCTAGGATCAATCGGCGAGTGCTCCACCTGACTGTAATAGATTTTGCCGTCGGTTATAAACACTGGATATACCCACCAGTTGTTCGCCCACAAGATTTCATTGTAGGGGTCTACAACGTTGTAGGTCCACAGCAGATCACCTGTCATCATGTCGTAGCAGTAGACTATTCCTGAGGTGCCGCTTGAGAAGATTTTGCCGTAAACTATGAGGGCTGGACGTTCAGAAGTAACACCGTAGAAATTCAAGTAGTTCTGCGACTCGGCGGTTGCCCACATGTAGTCACCTGTTTGGGCGCTGAATGCAAAGAATTTCTGAATTTCTTGACCCCAATAGAGGTAAATGTCTTCACTCGCTGTTTGGAATTGCACAGTTATGTTGCCTGTAGTCCATGCAGACGGAGCCGCTACAGTTTTCTTGTAAAGCAGACTTCCAATCGCGCCCTTCGATGAATTCAAGTTGATAGCCCATGAAGTGACTTCTGTGTTGGAATATGCAGAACCGATTGCTTTATCCAGCGGAAACACGCTGAGGACGCTTCCCGGCAGATCATCAGGTATCGAAACGTTCCATTGATAGCCGTTCAGTCCCAAAGGCGTTTGGGGACTGGTATAAGGCACGCCGCCAACATATGAAAGGCCACTCTCATAGTTTATCACTACGTTGTCTGGACCTGTCGCGTTGATAGTTTTTCCGTAAGGTCTCCACTGAGCCCATGCCATAGAAGCGTAGTATGTTGCTCCGTACACCGCTGGTATGTTAGTTGAATTCCATAAAGTCATGTAGCCGCCATTCAAGTTAATGTTGTAGCGTAAGATTTCACCTTTAGGACCGTACACCTGAGTGCCCCCCGGCACGTCCGTCATAGTGTACACCCATTTTCCAGTGTAAGCGTCGAAAGCATACCACGTATTGCCAACAGTAGCCCACAAGTAGTCGTAAGTGCCGTGGAAGTCATAAGTATCCCAGTACATCAATTGACCAAAGCTCAGCGTTAGGTTGTCAAGAAAGACTTTAGACCAAAGTTCTTCACCAGTGTGCAGATCCACGCATTTATATTCTCTGTATATGTCTACAGCTCCGATGGATGGGCCAGCGTATATGTTGTAGTAGAGTCTTCCACCGAGGATAAGGCGGCTGGCAAATTTTCCTTCGTACGCATCACCCATATCGAAAGAGTGTTCGCCAAGGGGATCTCCGACGAGGCCTCCTTGAGTTTCGATCATTGTCCAAAGTATGTGAGCCGTTTCGGGTGTGTCATCGTTGCCGGTAACAAACTGGGCGTTCCTGCGTGCCCCATCTATCCAGTTTCCTGCGATACCGTGCCATTCTCTAAGCTGCGCGTCTATGGGGCGTGTCCAGTATTCGGTTGGCAGTGCGTGTCCTGGATAGTACTGCACTGGCTCGTCCTGTACGACAAGTGTCAGTTTAGAGCTGTCACTGGCTAGCATGGTTGTGCCTGCAGGGGTTGGGGGTGATACTCGTGTTACCGTCTGGGTTATTACTTGTTGTGGGAAGTGTGTTTGCAAAGTGTAGTTGCCTGTCATGGTTGGCACGTAGACGGTGCCTGTTCCACTAGTAGAATCAGTGGAGAACGGTCCCAGCGTCTCAGTGTAGCCATCAGGTCTTGTGACTGTGACAGTAAGACCTTCCCACCCTTTTAGTGCGCTCGCAGTGGGGTGTGTGATTCCGACGTGGAGTAGCACTTCTTGCCCGACACCTACGGGGTTAGGCACAGCACCAATGAATGCATAGGTCTTTCTCGTGCCATCTTGTGCGGTGGCGTCTGGTAAAGCAACAAACTAAATAGCAAGTGCAAACATCAGAAACAATGAAAGCGCAGTAGCTTTTTTCTTATTAGAAAATTTCATGAATTATTCTTTTGCTTTCTTTTTATTACGCAAAATTGCGCGCTAAATTTGTTCTTAAACTTTCCTATAAGCTTTTCCTACAAGCACTTGGGACTTATTAAATACAACAACAAATATTTCCATAGAGAAATTTAGGAGCGCGCGCGATTTAGTAGCTTGCGCTTATGATTTCTAATTTTTTGGCAAAAATATTATATCCACTTTTGGGAGCGGAAAAAGCGCTGTGCTGCAGTTTTGTTAAACAAAACTTGTGAAAACTGTTGTTTTTTTGCAGAAAATAACCATTTAGCTTTCTTATGAGCGGGGGCTCCTTATTTGAAGAACAGGGTTTTCGTGAGACCTTTCTAAGCCGTTGAAGACTGATTTTGAGGGTTTGCTGAGGCTCTGAACGGACAGGAAATTAAAGGAGAAGAGAAAACATGCAATTTGCTTAACGGTTACTGCAATTGCGTTTCCCGTTCAGACTCCTTTTCAGCCCCTCTCTACTGTGCTTGATTTATAATCGCTAGTGGCTAAACTAAAAAAGGGGGGAAGGTGTTGCGCGTTTTTTGTTGTTGCTGTTTGCTTATCGTTTCCGCATCATCAGGATGAGTATCAGCCCGATGATTACGATTGCGATTATGGCGCCTGCTCCTATGCCTAACACGTACGTGTCAGTCATGGGTGCCGGTGTCGGTGTTGGCCCTGGAGTAGCAGCGGGAGCTTCCTCCACGTTTATAGCGGTTTCAGCGAAAGACCCATAGTACGATTTAGAACCGTCGAACGAAGCGATGATTGTGTATTCGCCTGGAACTTCTGGAGTGAATGCTACCTTGTAGAAGCCGCTTGCGTCGCTGGTAGCTCTGCCAACCTCGTAGGCATTGTTATTCGGATCTAGCACGCTTACAACCACTTCCACGCCGGTGATGTCGGTTGGACGCGTAAACTGGCTGTACACGTACAGCATCCAGTCGCTCATGTCTGCGTCAGAAACAGCTGGAACGCCATGCGGGAATCGCATCTCCAAACCAGCATCTTTAGTGCCTGGAGATATGTCAGTGACCATGCCCTTCACTAGTACGCTGCTGCCGTGCACTGAAACTTCTGGTCCTGCCGTAACAGTGGTTGCGCTTGGTCCTTTGCCTATAGCGACTACGCGGTTGTTGTATGAACTGAATCCGGCTATTATGCTGTCTCCAATGATTGGCTGTCCTCCCCAGCGGGTTCCAAGTCGCAGTCCATTTATTCTCCATATTTCCTCGCCAGTTGTAGCGTTAAGGCAGATTGCTGGTGCACCACGCGGCAACGGCGTATTGGCAGAATGCTCCTGCTGGAACAAGAAGACCTTTCCGTCAACAACGAAATGAACCGGTGCAGGCCACTCTTGGCTGAACAGCTGTTCCGTGTAGGGATCTGTCATAGCGTATGTCCACAAGTGATTACCATTCGATACGTCGTAGCAGTTCACCACTCCGCCCATGCCTGCCGTGTAGAGTTTGCCGTATCTAATGACACTTTGTCCCCACGGCTGCATGTACAAGATGGTAAATGCGTTCAGGTACGGTTCCTCCCATGAAGTTGGACCCCATACCTGCTTTCCTGTATCGAGACTTAAGCCAAAGTAAGTTCTCGTCTCTTTTGATGCTACAACGAAGATGCCGTCTTCTAAACTTGCAGGGAAAGATCCTGGTACGTCTACGTGTACGTCGGGATACGGTAGGCTCCAACTCGTTTTGAACAGTAGATTTCCTCGCTGCCCATCTTTGATGCTTATAGCCCAGAACACAGGATTAAGCTCAACGTTTCCGCCAGCCCAATTAGTGTTTCCACCGAGTATTCTATCCAAGCCCACAACATCTTGGACCGTTCCAGGTAAGTCCGTTGGTATCGTCACGTTCCAGTCTATTCCCACCGTCGTAGCGCTAGCATCAATTCCCGCACTCCAATCTAATGTAACATTAAATGGCGCATTAGAGTCAAACGTTATTCCATGGGGTCTCCAACGTTCTGCCCAGTAGTAGGCATTAGCATTGCTGTTGGCGTTACCAGACAGATACTCTTGAAGATAGGTTTTATAGACAACGCTAGTTGAGTTCCACTGAGTCATCCAGCCGTTCCTTTGGTCAAGGACATAGATTAGGATTTCACCGTTTGGACCTACTGTGCGAGTGCCGCGAGGCACGTTTGTAATTGTGTACTCCCAGCGTCCGGTGAATGGGTCGTACGCGTTCATAGTTGTGCCAACAGTTGTCCACAAGTATGAGAAAGCGCCGTACATGTTCATCGTTTTCCAGTAGAATATTTGACCAAACGCCTGCCTTTCATTGTCTCCAAGGACTTTCTCCCACAATACTTCACCAGTATGCAGATCCACTGCAACAGTTGTCTGCTCGACAGTATCAGTAATATCCGACCATGCCCCTACTCTGGATTGGCTTGCCTGTCTTACGAAGAAGAGCACCCCATTCATGATCACTGGGTTCGACCATTTGCCTTCGTAGGCATCTCCATGCTCGTAGCTTATAGCGTCTATGTTTTCAGCGTTATTATCTACCTCTCCGACAAGACCGCCTTCCGCTAGCTGCATAGCCCAAAGCAAGTGAGCAGTATCTGGCGAATCGTCGTTGCCTTCAGGTGGGAGTCGATTGTAATTAACAACGTTCAGCCAGTTTCCAGCAATTGATGTCCATTCTCTGATCTGCGCATCTATGGGACGTGTCCAGTATTCGGTTGGAAGCGGAAAGCCCGGATATAACTGTCTTGGCTCCTCCGTTACGACAAGCGTATACGGGGCGCTCTTGCTGGCTTTGAAAATTGTACCGGCAGGCCAGGGACGGGCTGGGTCACCCGCCCACAGTTCCTGTTCAGGGAAGTTAGTCACTAAGGTGTAGTTGCCAGCCACGCTCGGCACAAATATGGTGCCCGTCATTCCTGTCGTATCAGTCATGAGTGGCCCTAACGTTTGTGTGGTGCCGTCAGGCTTTGTTACTGTCACCGTTATGCCTTCCCATCCTTCTTGGGGGTGTACAGTTGCGTCTGTAATTCCAGTGAGAATTAATGTTTCTTGGCCGACGCCTACGGGGTTAGGTACCGCACCAATGATGGCGTAAGTCGCCTTCGAGAGCTGTGCGTTAGCAGTTGATAAATTAAGCGAAGAAACAACCATAGCAAACAACAGAAATAAAGCAACAACTTCTGCAATCTTGTTCTTTGACATTTTTCTTCTCCTTTATTTTATGAAAATTTGTTTTATAATTCTAATCAAATAAAATGAACGTACACACTGCATTCATATGCACTCGAATGCAAACATTTGATTTATTTGTGCAAAAAGACCATTTAGAAGCAACAAAATCTAAAGGTGGAGAGGCGTATAACCCTAGAGTCATATACTAGTATCCTCAAATTCGTGCTGAAAGATTTTCTTAGGTCACTGCGTGAATCTTGTGATTTTCAAAGCGTTGCTATAAGATTACATAAAGGAGGCGATTTTCCTTACTTTCTACACATTGGTTTTCCAGAAGCGTTTATCAACGAAGAAAACACCCTAAACGTGAAAGACCAAGAAGGCAATGTAGTGTTGGATGCTGATGACACTCCCTTCGTTGTATGCATGTGCGGCAACGTGCTCAAGAACAGGGGCGATCCTCAATATCCATACTTCACCAAAGAAGGAGCCTTCTGGACTAACAGCACAACTGATCTCCTCAAAAGTTTGACAGAAAAGGAACGACAGGAGATTGGCAGGACGCGAAATACCTGTCACGACTTTGGATATGAATCAGTCGCTTTAATCCCTATTCATGCAGATGGCAAGACTATTGGTCTGGTTCAAATTAACGACCCCCGCGAGGACATGTTCACTCTAGAAAAAGTCGAAAAGCTTCAGTCATTAGCAGATCTTGTAGGAGACCTCGTTCTTAACATTCTTGGATTCCAAGAAATTTGCTCAAACCTTCAGTATAGCATCAAAGTTGAGAATATTAAGACGGAGACGCGCTAGGCAAATTGTTTTCTTCACATTGAAATTATTCGCTCCGGTTTTGTTTTTTAAAGCCCTGACAAAATCTCAGGCTTTCCAGTCAGGGGCGAGCTAACTCGGTCGAAGCACCTTTATGTTCACGGCGTTATCATAAACTTTCGCCTCACCTTTAATATTCAGGGTCTTCAGATAGAAAAGAAAAAATTCGCGAAGAAAGACGCTCCACTTGCGACCAAGGTTATGCTGCAGATGAAAGATGTCAGTGTTTTTTTGAGTGTGCCGATGACAGCAGAACCACATCGCACCGTTAGGGCAACCAAAGTATCTGGAAACTAAATAGGCAAAGGAATCATAATCTGAAGGGAGCCCCAGCATACCTAGAATGTTTGGAAAGTCTTTCGAGCTTGTGTCACTACCCGTCCGACCTAAATACTCTAACGAAATGCCTTCAATAATCTTGCGGAAAGTAGTTTTTGTGAGACAAAGGAGATTATCAGCCTGAGCTAATATATAGACGTGAGCGTGCCTTCGAAGGATCAAATTCATCAAGACATTCACACTTATCCCTTGACTCTCTGCCTCCTTCCTGAGGAAATTGTCCCACTCGGCACTAATACGAAAAGTTCGAGTGACCGTCTTCTTTGTTTTTCCGAAAAGGGTACGCTGATTCAAGGAACCAATTTTTTTATCTCTCTCAGACAAAGATACTCTCCCCATCACATCTATAACACAGTGAAAGGACTTGAATTTTTCTATTCACCAAATTATAGCAATCCGTAAATACCACGTTACAGAAAAGTAGGATTATAAAACAAGTTGCGAATATGTACTTGTTAATTAGCTGTTGAGACAATTTATTTGTCAATAGGCGCGCGCTCTGTTTGGTTCAACAAGGTAATAAAGGCAGAGCTGTGTCTGAAGAAGATGCTTAAAAGTGGTTGGAATTCATTAAAGCAATGTTGATTGAACTGCTGACGACTGCTGAAACAAAGAATTTTGAAGAAATTTTGATAATCTTTCTCTCTTGGAGTTAGTGAGCTGTAAAGCAAACGTCACCCTGCATAATGGTTTTATAAACTCAGGATAATACTTTGATTATGCGCAAGTCATCAATCACTGAATTCAAAAAAGAGTTGTCACCAGAACAACGTGAAGAACTACTTAGTGTATTGAAAGCCCGTTTTTTGAAAAACATGAACCGCCATAAAGATCTTGAATGGGCTGAAGTACAAGCAAAGCTGGAAGCTAGTACTGAAAAACTGTGGTCACTCAATGAAATGGAAAGAACTGGCGGTGAACCGGATGTTGTTGGTTATGATAACAAGACAAGCGAATACATTTTATGATTGTTCAGAGGAAAGCCCTAAAGGCCGCAGAAATGTTTGTTACGACCGCGAAGGGCAGGAGGCCAGGGAAAAGCGAGGGGTAAATCCAGAAGGCAACGCTATTGATATGGCAGCTGCCATGGGTATTGAGCTTTTGACAGAGGAACAATATCGAGAGTTGCAGAAACTAGGTAATTTCGATACGAAAACGTCGAGCTGGGTGAAAACACCTTCTGATATTAGAAAACTCGGCGGCGCCATCTTTGCTGACCGTCGCTATGACCATGTCTTCGTTTATCATAACAGTTCACCCTCTTTCTACGGTGTTAGAGCGTTCCGTGGCTCGCTAAGAATCTAAATTTGGACTTTGAATTTTAGCATTTCTTTGATTTTTGCTTTCGCTCTAAATCTGTCTCGAATTTTGCCACGAACTCTCACAATCTTTTGCACGCAACATAAAGGAAAGAAAGACGAGGTAGGTTTTACTTTCCGAGTTCTAAGGTATTTCCTTTTTTTATTAAGTGTGGCTTTCGTTAAACAACTCCCTTTGCCATTCTCAAAGTCTCCGATGCAGTTTTCCATGGATTGACAAAGGCTAATCGTATCTTATCCCTCGCAAAATAAAATATTTTTATGACAGCATCTATAAAGGTGCTTGCCTACCTTGTTATGCTTTCGCGGTTGTTTTTAACAAGGGATTATTACAGTTACATAGTTTGGAAGCTTTAAGAAATTCTTTGAGGCCCTCTTCAGTTATAATCTCACCCCTCCGCTGATTTACCAAGCTATATATTTTAATCTAAACCTAACCCATAGAACTTACTGGCATTGAGTACCTTTTTACATTGGTTAAGAAAGAATTTTGGCAAAGTCCTCAGCAAATCTGTGAATTTCATCCCAGTCTCGCAAATCGATTCTTGTTTTTTCATCTATTTGTTTTTTCATGTCTTTTGCCAACCGTAATAGAACCGTTTTCAAAAGTTTCTTTTCAAAGAAATTCATTCGTGACGACTCTGAAAAATCAAAAAGTCCTCCAAAAGGAGAGTAGATATCTGCCTCAACCCCTAGTTTGGCCATTACTTTTTCCAAGTAATCCTTCTCAATCTCCGGTTTCTTTTCAGGAAAAGAAGCATAACCAGAGCTGATGAACAAACCAAAGATCTTCGTCTTGCTCTTGAATTCTTCATTCTTCTCAAGGAATTTCTTTGGTTCTTTCACCCATTTTCCGCCTCTAATGCCAGAACCAACCAACACTCCTTGAAAAAACTTTAACGGAGGCCATTCTCTTTCTTCTGTATTCTTAAGATCAAGCAGTTGAGTTGCAAATCCCTTTCTTTCTAATATCTCAGCGATTTTATTGGAAATCTCTTCGGTGGATCCATAACGTGTTCCATACGCAATTAACACGTTTTTGTTTTGAATAAGAACCCTCCTCCAAATAGGTAAATAGTGAAAGCCTATTTAAGTCAAGCGCATTTGGGCATACTGTTGGATTGGGTTGATGATTAAGTTAATATTACCACTAGGCGTTATATTCGGATTATACCCTAACTGCTTATTGCTTGTTAAAAACAAGCAAAGAAATGGTTTGAGGATTCAAGTCGTAGAAGCGATTTAAAAGAGGGCAAAAACTAAAAGCTCTTCAAAATATACCATACAAATATTAAACAATAATTTCCGGGAATGATTATGAAAGTTGTGATTCAGACAGATCAATTATCCAAGTATTACGGTAAGGGAGGAGAGATTAAAGCAGTAAATGGGCTTGACCTAAAGATTTACGAGGGAGAAACCTTTGGTCTCCTTGGCCCAAATGGAGCAGGTAAAACAACTACTGTGCGCTTGTTAAACTGCATAATAAATCCTACCCGAGGAACAGCCACTGTTAACGGCTATGACATCCTCAAGAATGAATCGGAAGTGAAAAAGGTCACAGGTCTGCTTGCTGAGTCGCCTGGATTGTATGAGAAGCTCAGTGCCCATGAGTTTTTGGAGTTTATGGGAGCCCTTTACGATGTGCCAAACGAGATTCTAACTGAAAGAATAGAAGATTTACTGAAGCTATTCGGCCTTTATGAGAGACGTAGCTATCTGCTTGAAGGCTACAGCCGAGGCATGAAACAGAAGATTTTAATCGCTTCAGCTCTGATTCATGACCCACCCATTCTGTTCTTTGACGAACCCACCTCCATGCTAGATCCACGTGCTGCCCTTATGGTGAAGGATCTGATAAAGAAGCTGGCTGACACTGCAGGGAAAACTATCTTCATTTGCAGCCACATTCTTCCCGTTGTGGAGGAATTATGTGACCGTATAGGTATAATAAACCAAGGTAAACTTGTCTCAATAGGTACAGTGGACGAAATCATTGCCCAGACAAAAACGCAGACGTTGGAAGAAGCGTTCATTGCCATAACCGGCGGCGTGGAAGAGAAGGAGTTATTGGCATGGAGGGAACAGAAGAGTGGCAACCCCTAAGTGGCTCGTAGTTGCAAGAAACCAATACCGAATTACCACAAGTGCAATACGGAGAATTAGAGCCTACTTCATCTATCTGGCTATCGGATTGCTGGCGGTTTATGTCGGGTTTATCGCTCCAGCAATTGTCAGCCCATTCATAGACGACTTTCTTGCGTTCATAATAACCCAGGCTGCAGTACCATTAGTACAGATTATACTCTTCATGTTCTTTTTCTTTATGATCTTGTTTCCAATTAGTGACACATTGAGGGAATTGCAAACAGGGCAATTAGAGATTTTCTTGGCGGCTCCCATAAAGCCAAGTGACGTGCTTTTGGGCGAATTTCTGGGCAAAATGCCTTTCTACGCCATCGCAATTGCAGTAGTTACTGGCACTTTCACAGCTTTTCTCACCCCACTGGGGTTAGATATAACTCAGATTGCGACTATCATCGCAGTTTTTGTCATAACGTTTCTATCCGCCTTCTGGATAGGTGTTGTTATTGCTGCAGTGCTAAGAACAAAACTTGGAAAAATCGCCCGGGGAAAAGATCTTGGAAGAGCGCTTGCAGTAGTCATCGTTCTACCCATGATAGCAATACTATATGCGATTATTGGAGGCGGATTGCCTGAAGCTCTCGTCAATCCGGGAACTAGTCAAATGGTAAGAACAGCACTTAGTGTATTGCCTAGTTCTTGGGGAGCTGAAATCTTCGTTGGTTTTGCCTCTAACCCAGGGAATATCGGGGCTGTTGGCTTTGAGACCTTGACCCTATTTGGAGGACTTCTCGTGTTCTTCGCAGCTGCTCTATGGGTGGGTACGAAAGTTGCCAATCGGGCTTACAGCCTTGAACCCTCTAAATTCACATCTTCTGTGGCAAAGCCTGACGGCTTTTTTTACAAGGCAATTAGATTTGTGGGAGGCGGCAAATCATTTGGGTCTCTCCTATCTTCTATCTTCAAGGATTATAGTAGAAGACTTGAAAACTTATCGTGGATCGTCTATGCTGTGGGGTTGGTCGCATTGCTGAGAATATTCATTTCAGATCCATCATCAGAGCCCATCGACCAATTGATGTTCTTAAGTGAGATGGCGATGCCATTTCTTGCTGCTTTTGTCGTTGGAACAGTAAGCAGAGGAAAGGAAACTCTCTTCATATTTAAAAAATCACCCTTTGGAATTGAGAAGTTCGTGAAGGCTAGGCTCGTGCAAGGTTGGTTGGTGGCAGTCCCAATCGCCGCGGCGTTGATCGCTGTACTAACAATCTTGCTTCCTCAGATTAGACTGGAATACTTGTTGATCAACATAGTGTGGGGCTCTCTGAGAACTTTGACTTTAGTGGCTGTAGTTCTAGGCCTAGCTATTGTTAATCCGATCTTTGGTGAAGAATCACGAGAACGCAACATGGGAATCATATTAAATCTGATGGTAGTCCTTTTCGCCACCATAGGACTTGAGATTGGCCTACCTAGGATAGGGCTGAGTTTTGGGAGAATGCTTCCAAACATAGACGCCTTCACAGTTATCTTGTATGATCATATCTTATTGACCACGGTTTTTTCGTTAGTAGGAATTTTCCTACTTTACATCGGGATCAGAAAGTTAAATAAAATTGAATAAGAACGAGTTGGACCAAAAAAAGAAGCTCTTCGCGCACGCAAACAGGATAAGGTTGGCAACCGGGCGAAAATGCTAAAAAAGGGATTTGCGGAAGAAATCACCATTTTTCTATGTGACGGTGTTGAACCGCCGCCTCACTGAATGAGACTAGAATAACAGAGAGAATTTCTCCTAAGATTTGCATTCCATCGTTTTTTATTTCCAATTAGCGAGCGCCCAGAAACACGTTAAAGTTTCTCGCTTCTGTTTTTGGGGAAACTTTTAAGCAGCGAACGCAGTATCAAAACAGTGTTTAGAGGAGTTGCCTTGCAGAAGCAGAGACTTTTCCATGAAATAGAACAGTCACAAACCGAAATGGTGAAGACATTAATGGCGCTAATTCGTCTGCCAGCAATCGGACCTGAAAACGGCGGCGATGGCGAAACCCGAAAGGCTGAAAAGCTCATTCAAATCCTTCAGAATATTGATTTTGACAAAATAGAGCGTTATGATGCGGAAGATTCACGGGTTTCATCTGGAAAAAGACCAAACATAATAACCTATTGTCGCGGAGGAACTGACGCTAAAAGGCTCTGGATAATAACACATTTGGATGTTGTTCCGCCTGGAGAAGAGCAGATGTGGACGATGTCTCAACCGTTTGAGCCTCAACTGAAAGACAAGCGAGTTTACGGGAGAGGTGCAGAGGATAATGGGCAGTCGTTGGTTGCTTCGCTTTTCGCCGTTAAAGCGATAAAACGACTTGGATTAAAACCCAAAAGAACCGTTGCTCTGGCGTTTGTGGCGGATGAGGAGCAGGGAAGCACATATGGCATTCAGCACTTGATTAAGAAGGGACTTTTCAGGAAAGACGACTTGATTGTGGTGCCTGATGGCGGCAGCGGTGACGGAAGTTTCATAGAAGTGGCTGAGAAAGGCATCCTTTGGTTTAGACTTCGAACTTTTGGAAAGCAGGTTCACGCAAGCTTACCGAACACAGGTTTGAACGCTCACCGCGTTGGGATGCAGGTTGCGTTGACTTTGGACAGGATGCTTCACGAGAAATATTCGCGCAAAGATGAGCAGTTTAATGTCCCATGGAGCACTTTTGAACCAACTAAGAAGGAAAAGAATGTTGATGCCGTGAACATCATACCCGGCGAAGACATATTGTATTTTGACTGCCGAGTTTTACCTAGCTACAGCTTGGATGAAGTTCTATCCGAAATCACGCGGATTACAGAAGAGTTTGAGAAGGAATCAAGCGTCAAAATCACGGTTGAAGTACTTCAGAAGCAAGCGGCTCCACAAACAAACGACCGCAGCTCCGAGGTTGCACTGCTTCTTAAGAGGGCTATTCGGGAATCCAGAAGATTAGATGCGAGGGTTGGCGGTATAGGGGGAGGAACGTGCGCAGCTTTCTTCAGGAAAGCAGGGTTTCCAGCCGTGGTTTGGAGCACTGTGGACGAGGTGGCGCATCAGCAAGATGAATACTCGAAGGTGGACAACATGGTTAACGATGCGAAGGTATTTGCGCTGTTGGCTATGATCTAGCGCGCTGTCAGAAGTAAAAAAAAAACCGTCTGGTCTTTATAGTTCTGGCATATGATCTGAATGATATAAAGAATTTTGTAAGTATTGCGAGATAGCGCGCTCATTGAAGAATAAAAAAAGGGAAGAATGCGCTGGAGAAATCACCACTTCAGTCTTGATGTGACCGCGTTGAACTGCTGCTAAACTGGACAAAGCTACTTGATTACATACAAATAAAACGTGTATCAATCATTCTTTTTTCCAACAAAATCTTGAGTAGGCAATCAACCCGAAAATAAACAACGATAACGCAAGAAATAAGGTAAGAACAGTTTGACTCACGCTAAGAGGATTATAACCCGCATATTTTATTCCAACCAGAAGATAGGTAATTGCAGAATTGGCCGACGAAATTGGGTAAATCCTAGCGAAATTCTGAAGAACCGATGGCAAATACGCATAAGGTGTCATTACACCTGACAAGGCTGCGGATACTACCGTAAGACCTACTCCACTCATTATAGCTCCATGTACGTGTTTTACAAATGTTCCGATAAGCATCCCTATCCCCGCCGAAGCGACGAAGATTAATAAAATAAAAGCAAGAGACGTCGTAAAGTCTATAGTTGTAAAGAAAAATCTTGCTCCGCAAGCAAATCCAACTGCAATCACAAGGATTGCAGACATAACAGAAAAAGCAAACAAAGCTAGAATCCTTCCTGTGAAATCTCTCCAAGGATTTATAGGCATCGACATAACCTTTGTTA
>SMTZ1_10006244_pt1 | contig 22291 bp, 21 predicted proteins | sample DeeMarSWOR136_30_FD_25667 | JGI IMG/M metagenome (IMG submission 25667) | reverse complement strand
TGGCAACAGCGCCCTTGGCCGAACCATAGTGCGCCGGTGAGGTCCCACCAATCGCACTTCTACCAGCGCGCGAGCCGAGATTTATGATCCGCCCCCACCCCCTTTCTTTCATAAAGGGGAGCACCGCTTTGCAGCAGAGATAGACGCTCTTCAAATTAAGCTCGATCATACGATCCCATTCATCCTCTGCGATATCCTCAAATTTCCCGTATTTTGTATATCCACCTGCACATGTCACGAGGATATCAACACCTCCCATGAATTCGCTGGCCTCGGAAAACATCTTCTCCACATCCAGCCGCGCCGTAACATCAGTTACGAAAGCCCTTGCCTTCACCTCTTTCGCCGAAACCTCGGCAGCTGTTTCTTCCGCGTGCTCCCGATCGAGATCAGCGATGACGACATGTGCCCCTTCTTCGCCGAAGGAGAGGGCCGTTGCCCTGCCGATTCCAAGGGCCCCACCAGTGATAACCGCGCATCTTCCTGCCAATCGCTTACCCTTCATTGCCTCACCTCCCGGACTCATTCACCAAAGGTAGCTGCACAACAATGTGCGCAGGAGTCTTGCTTTCATTCCTCAAACCATCAATGTGAAATCTTCCCGACCCTACTGAGAGTCGAAGGCCCGCTCACCCCGCTGCTTAAGCAGTTGCTCCGGTCCCGGCGGCGCATAAATCACCACATAGGTAAGGTCTTCGTCGGGACCGACATCGAACCTATGCATTACGTTCGGGGGCGCAAATATCGCCATCTCGGGCCCAACCTCGGTAGGTTTGCCATCGATATACATCGTTCCTCTGCCGGAGAGTATGTAAAAACAATGCTCTTCTGGATGCTTGTGCTCCCCGCCTTTTACCCCGGCTCTCATCGTATTCACCAACAGAGAAAAGTTTTTCGCACCGGTGCTTTCCTCATCGATGAGAACCCGAAATGTTCCCGCGCCACCGTGCAACACTCCTGTCACCGCATCCTTCAATGCCACGATACACTTTTTTTCCATTCACGTTACCTCCTTTTTTGCTGCTCTGTACGGATACCTTTAAACCGATCTATAGCTCCTGATCTCTTAATGGAAAACGTTTACCATTATACCCAAAACTTTTGCGAAATAAGTTGTCCATATTATTTTGTAAAGAATTTTCGGATTCGATTACGGTTATTCTGGCGTCGTTAGAGATGTCCCGTTCAACTAAGGGGGAAAATACGTGGCCCCACATCAATAATGGCAGCGAAGTGACCTTGGGGCTCTATGGGCCCCCCTTACATAAACTGCCTCTTTTCCCTTGGTATCCAAAGTTCCAATGACGACGGTAATGCTCACCAATCACTTTCCGGTGAGACCCTTATATGATCGAATGGTTATCCCGTTGCGTGTTGTCGAAAGGAGGGAGAAACCAGAGAAGCAGGTACGGCAAACCTCCCCTCGTACGTCATAACACCCCTGCCTTCGCAGCTGCATCTTTGATAGACTTCTTATCTTCATCCCTCAGGGGAAGCAGGGGAAGCCGCGGATCACCCCCAAAGAGGCCACCCAGTTCCGATGCATACTTGACGCCCGCAACACCGAATTTCCCGGAAACCGATTGATTCAGCACGAAGAGCTTATGATGCATTTCCCTGGCCCCGTCCAGATCGCCACTTCTGTATTTTTCATACAACTGACAGCACGCATCGGGAAAGGCGTTTGCGAGGGAGACAACACCACCTGAGGCTCCCAGCGCCAATCCAATAAAGAGGGTGCTGATGGTTCCCGAAAGAACGTCAAAGTCATCCGCGCAAACCTCGAGGTACCGGGCAATGCCGTCCGGGGATGTATCCTTCATACCCCCAACGTTGGGATGCTGGGAGATAGTCGCAATGACTTTGGGGGAAAGGGTCAACCCTGTGAAACCCGGTGCATTATAGGCGAAAACGGGAATGGAAAGGGCCTCCGCCACATCCTTGTAATAACCAATCAGCGCATCGTCGGTAAGGCTCTTCTTGAAATATGATGGGGTCACCAGGGAAACGAGGTCGGCACCCAGCTTTTCCGATTTTTTCGAAAAGTCAATGGTCTCCCTCGTGGACTCACAACCCGCCCCGGACATCACGATCTGATGCTCGGCCTTCTCTTCGATGGCGATTTCAAGAAGCTTCAACTTTTCGTCTTCGATGAGACTCTTATTCTCGCCATTACTGCCAAGAACCAGAAAGCCGGATAGTGGAGTCTTGCTGTATTTTCGGATATTCTCCCGGAAATGATCAAATGCCACCGCTTCTTTTTCGAAAGGTGTGTTAATGGGTGCGAAGATCCCTGATACTTTACTTGCCATGATTTCAACCTCCAATTTGGGTTTTATTGAACGTACCTATGGAACTGACATAACTGCTTACGACTCACGGGTCGTCTCATGGATTCGATCAGCGTGAGCGTATGTTGACGGAATTACGCATAATCATCTTCAGGCGGTTTGAGATGCTTCCACCTGTCGCAAGCCAAAACCTGATGATTCGCTATATTGGGAGGCTCTATCCCGTTGAACAGATCGACCACATACCGGGCCGACTCCATGGCCATCTTAACCACGCATTCTTTTGTAAGGGCGGCCGAGTGGGGCGTAAGGATAACATTATCCAGGGCCAGAAGTGGGTTATCCTCCCGAGGAGGCTCCTCACTGAAAACATCCAGACCTGCTCCCGCTATTTTCCCTTCCTGCAAAACCTCGATTAAAGCCGATTCATCGATCACCGGGCCGCGCGACGTATTGATCAAGAATGCATCCGGCTTCATCCAGGAAAGCTCCCTCTCTCCCACCACATGGCGGGTGCTATCCCGCAAGGGAACGTTAACGGATACTACATCCGACCTTGAAAACAGACCCTCGGTGTCCACGAATTCCACCCAGTCCTTGTTTTCCTCCCTTATCCTGGCGGAACGGGAAGACGTGCCCGTTGTCGCAATGATCTTCATTCCAAATACCTGATGGCAAATGCGGGCGAGTTCGAGGCCAATTCCTCCCAATCCCATTACCCCCAGAATCTTTCCGCGTGTATCTCTCGGAAGATTCTTGCGGCGGATTGCAAAATTCCCCTTGCGTACCTCACGGTCCATGAGGAAGAGCTGTTTCAAGAGAGCGAACATGAGGGCGATAGCATGCTCCACCACGCTTGGGATGTTTACCCCCAAGGTGGACACAACAATGACCTCCTTTTCGGTGGCCGCCTCCACGTCTACGTTATCGTATCCGGCACCCGTTCGGGAAATGATGCCTAATTCATCGGCGTGAGAGAGAAGTTCTCGGGTCATCTTTACTCCAGTTCGCAAAACGATACCCTGAATACCTCCCATAAGAGAAGCGACGGTTTCGGGCTTTGGATCGGGAGAAAGCACAAGTTCACATCCCGCCTTCTTGAGGATTTCAACGGCCTCGGGCTGAATGGCCTCCGGAAGCAATACACGTTTTGAAGACACCATGGTTTCCTCCTTTTTTCTCTACAAGCCCGCCTCAACAAAGACAACAACACAACAGCTTTAAATCTTATCGAGTATACCTCAGATTGTTTTATCGTTCAAATCACTACCGATTAGACTTTCCGAGCTTCCTGGGGAATTCCATTGTTCCCGAGCGCAAATCCATCCTTGAAACTGCAGCACTCCTATTTCGCCACAGTTAACCCCAATTATAAACTATCTTGAACGATATTAACGATCCTAACGATCATAACGATATTAACCATCTCAACGATCCAAACGTTCTAAACCAGATAGACCAAACAAACCAGATAAACGAAATAAACGAGATAAACCCAAGCAACCCCAAGTCAGCGAAGGTACCGTCCGCCGCTTACATCGATAGTGGTACCCGTGACATAGCTTGATTCGTCGGATACCAGAAAGACGACGACCGAGGCGATCTCCTCAAGAGTTCCAAGCCTGCCAAGGGGAATGGCTGAGAGGACCTTCTGCTTCTCCTCCTCACTCTTCCCCTCCCAGAGGGATTCAACGCGTTCCCCCGAGATCGTGACCGTAGGGGCCACTGCGTTGACTCGTATTCCAGCCTTTCCCCAATCGTAGGCCAGCTGTCTTGTTAACCCTTCAACTCCCGCTTTGGCCGCCGTATATTGAACACCCGCCAAGGAGGCCCGCCAATGTGCCGCTAGGGCCGAAATATTCACAATGGCCCCGCCTCCCTGTTTCACCATCTCCGGAATGATCGCTTGACAGCAGAAAAAGGCACCTTTGAGGTTTACATCGACCACCAAATTCCAGTGGGCCTCCCCTATCTCCTCCAACTTCCAGGGAGTGTTCAACGCTCCACCCGCATTATTCACCAAGATGTCAACTCGGCCGAAATGCTTTATAATCTCGTCTTTCATCGCAACGACTTCTTCACGTTTGGAGATATCGGCATTGATTGCGTGGACGGGAAGCCCCTGACCCCTCAACTCTTCCGCGGTACTCCTCAAAAGGCTATCGTTCACATCGTTCAACGTTACCTTGGCACCCTCCTTGAGAAGGGCTTCGGCGAGGGCCCGGCCTACCCCGGCCGCTGAACCCGTCACCAGCGCAACTCGGTCATGGAGCCTTCTCATCTTTACTTCCCCCGTTTCCCTAAACCCCGATAATTAATGTGCCACCTCATCCATCAAGGTGATGAATTCCCTCACAACGGGATCAATGAAATCCGCTTCGTTGATATGGACATCCAACTTGACCACCGGAATGTCCGGACGAAGTGCCTTTTCAAGTGATTCAATAAATCCCTCATTCCCCTCGGGATCCCAGTGGGGGAATCCCTCCCTGTCCGGATCACAAAACCCCCTGAGGGGGATAAACACTCGCGTGGGGCCTTTCGAGAGGTTGAGCTTTTCCGCGGTTATCTTCCCTACTTCCCGAAGTTCTTCAGGTGTCAGGCGCACCAGCGTCAAGGTCGGGTTGTGCACGATGTGTTTTCGGGCGCGAACCTCGGCGGGAAGTTCATCGAGGGGGCCGAGGACGACATAATTGATGCTACCAGGAGCGACTACCTGGGGAATCCCCAGTGCCCCCGCAGCCTCCAGCCTATCGGGCCGAATTGCAGCGTGAAGCCCCCCATAATGGCGATCTCCAATTTCATGGAGATTCAGATCGAGTACCCCCTGAAAGGCCCTTTCCCGAATCAGGTCCTCCATGGCGATTCCGCCTGTCCCATTCTGATGAAAGGCGACCACCTCAAACCCATGCTTCTCAACGATGTCTTTGGCTCGAAGCGCCCCTTTCGTTGTCGTACCCAGCATCGAGAGGGCTATTGTTCTCCCTTGGGACCGAGGCATCTCTCCTTCAAAGGTCTCGACCATGCCACAGATGGCCCCCGTCGCATTGGTGAGAATCCTCTTCATCAAGAAATTGAGCCCTTGGATATCCGCCACGGAGTGCATCAGGGTGATATCTTTCGTCCCGACAAATGGACCGAAGGTGGCATGACCCGAGGCAACTGTTGAAACCATGATTTTAGGAACACCCGTCGGAAGAACCTGCATAGCTGAGCAACCTATGGCCGTTCCCTGTGCGCCTCCTACCCCCAAAATACCCTGGAAGGCCCGGCTCTTATATAGGCGAGCTGCCTCAACGGCAGCCCCGTGAATCATGATCTGAACGCACCCCCCCTTGTCACCCTTGGCGACAAGGGCATCAAGGTCATCCGTACCCCCCGCCTTTGCAACCTGGAATCGAGTGACATCCGGTGTGACCGTTGGATCACGGAGGATTCCCGTGTCCATGAGCAAAACCTCATGCCTCCTTTCCTTGATCCGATCGCGACAAAAAAGGATCACATCCTCTTTTGTATCAAAGGTCCCAACGATTAAGATGGTCTTCTTCATGGAGCGTTTACCCTTCTCCATTCCCTTTGATCAGGATTTCCATAGGCTTTGCCTAGGGATACTGAACGTATGGATGCCTCTCTCCGCGGGACAGGCGAATGAGTATACGCCCATTGTTTTTAAGAATCGTTTTGAATTCCTATCCCGCATCGTGAAGGTGGCGTTTCATGTCCTTACGAGGCATACCATATAAATCTATGTGATCCTTTTTGTCAAGGTACCAGGCCGGAGTTTTTCGAGAACACCGTTGTCCCTATGAGGATTCGTTTTCATTTTATCTGCTTTATTTGGTTTATTCCGTTTATTCGGTTTAGATCGTTTGTTGGGTTTAGATCGTTTGTTGGGTTTACTGGGTGGTCCACTGTCCCTGAGGGTAATGTGCTGGAGAAATCGTCAATTCGGAACTATCAATCTCAAATGCTAAAATCCAAATATCAAATGAAATTTCAACTTTGAATTTTGTAATTTGGTATTTATTTGAACTTTGAGCTTTGACATTTGGCATTTATTCCATAGGGTCTTCTCCACTATTCCGCCTGGGCCAATACCCAGCCTCCCCATATAATCACTAGATTACAACAATATTTCCTGTAAAACCGAGGAAACTCTCGGTGCATATTTCGCCTCAAAGCTGGACCGGAAGCCGATTTCTTTCCTCTATGCCTCGGAGAAGAATTCGTCTGAGTGATCCCAAGCGGGAATTCCCATAATCAGGGTCTTGAAATCGCCATATCCCCTGTGGGCCGTGCCCGGCTCAATAACCACGACAAGACCGGGCTTGAGTTCTACCAAATCATCATTCAACTCCATATGCCCGTGGCCTTCAAGGATATAATAGTACTCGGTGCACCCCTTGTGATAATGCTTCTCGGAATCCAGGATGTGTGTCACATGGAGATTGGCGACGGGCGTGTCTTCCCGCGTTATGATCCGTGTACTCGAACCGCACGGACACGGCACCGGTTGAACCTCGCTTATATGCCGGACCATATAGCCTCTTTTGATATCGCCACTCATTGATCACCTCCTCGAAGGCGTCTGAAAATGGGCACCGACGTGAAAATTCTTTGCAGCCGCAGCAGAAGGGGTTGCAACGTCTATCATCATATAGTAAAAAGGCTGCAATGATCAAGACTACCTTCAGCGTGCCCATTGGGTATCTCGGGAAGGGAAGGAAAGATGGAAAAAACCTATCCAATGGCCTTTGTTACCGCCCCCGGGCGAATAGAATATCGGGAAAAAGAACTGCCAGATCTCCAGAGTAATGGTGTTCTCGTAAAAGTCAAAGCCGCCTCTATCTGCGGAGGTGATCTCCACATCTTCAAGGGAAAGCACCCGGCGGCCCCCCTCCCAGTGCCTATTGGCCATGAAGTCTCCGGAGAGGTTTTGAAAATTGGAAAAGACGTGTCGAAGGTAAAGGAAGGGGACAGGGTTGTAATCGAACCGGTCGTCGTCTGTGGCCAGTGCTTTTTCTGTCGACGGGGCGAGTATGGCCTCTGCACGAATATCAGTTTTCAGTACAGAGTGGGCCAAGGGGCTGTTACGCCCTATTTTATTGCGGACGAGGATTGGGTTCATCAGCTTCCCCGAGACGTCTCTTTTGAGGAGGGAGCGTTGATCGAACCGCTTGCCGTGGCGGTACATGCCGTGAGAAGGGGAGAAATTCGATTTTGCCAAACTGCTGCCATTTTCGGGGGAGGTCCCATTGGGCTCCTGGTTCTCATGTTGACCAAATTATCGGGCGCGGGAGAGGTCTTTGTGGTGGACGTGAAGGATTTCCGCTTGGAAAAGGCTAAGGAGCTTGGGGCTTCGGAAGCCATAAACACCTCTAGGCAAGACGCCGTTCAATATATTTTCGATAGGACGTGCCAATTGGGAGTGGACAGCGCCTTTGAGGCCGTGGGGATAGAAAAGACCTTGGTGGATTCCCTAAATGTCCTGAAGAAAGGGGGCACTTCCGTTGTCGTCGGCCTTTTTGAGGATCAAGAGATCCGAATTCCGGCAAACATATTCGTCCAAAAGGAGATTACTCTGAGGGGTTCCCTGGGGTATTGCTGGGATTTTCAGGTCGCCTTGAAGCTCGTCGAAAGGGGGGACTTGAAGCTCGGAGAGCTCATAACCCATACCCTGTCGCTTTCGGAATTACAACGGGCCTTTGAGCTCTTGATGGATCCCAACAGTAAGGCCATTAAAGTTGTTATTCGGATAGACTGAATAGAGAAAGGAGAAAAAAATGGAGCTAGAGTATGGACGCGGATCCATAGAGATGCCGGCCGTGGACCAACGAGTCCTGGCGGTTCTCCAGCCAAAGGATGTCATGGGGATCGACGATGTCGAGGAGAAGGTGAGAGAAAGCCTTGAGAGACCAATGGGAACTCCTCCCCTTGCGAGTGTTCTGAAGGGTAAGAAGAAAGCCCTGATTCTGACCGTGAATTTCTCGAGGCCCTCACCACGGGCTCTCATAAACCCGATTGCCGCTCTCTGTGATCAGATGAACGTGGAGGTGACGATTCTCATAGCCAGAGGGCGTCATCGCGCGATGACCAATGAGGAAATCCGGAATCATTATGGAGATGACCTCGTTTCCCGCTATCCGGTCCTCGAACATGACCCCTTTGACGAAGAGAATTGTAGAGAATTCGGGAAGACCACCCGGGGTGTTCCAATTCGAGTGAACAAAACCATCTTTGAAAACGATGTTGTGATTGGCACCGGTTTCATCGAACCCTCGTATCTCTCCGGATTTTCCGGGGGGAGGAAACTCCTGGTTCCGGGAATATCCCATTTTCGATCCATCGACCTCAATCATTACCTCCTCCTGGAGCAAGGGTCAAGAATTGGGGTTCTGGATGGGAATCCACTGAACGAAGATCTGGAAGAAGCAGCCAGAAAGCTCCCATTTCACTGGATCACGTACGCCATCGGTGGAGCCGATGATCAGGTGGCCAAGGTCATCTCTGGCGATCCCTTCGAGGCCCACCGACTGGGTTGTGAGAAATCAAGGGAGATCTACACGTGCCAAAAGGTACCAGCCGAAATCGTGATATCAAGCCCTGGGGGGTACCCCTATGATTGTGATCTCGTACAGGGGAAGAAGGCAATCATTCCAGCAATGGAGACTGTAAGCCCAAAGGGAGCTATTCTCGCTTTGGCCGAGTGTGAGGAGGGATGGGGAGCGGAGGACACCTTCAGGGAATGGCTCACGGAATTTTCCCCAGAAGAGGTTATGAAGCGGGTGAAAGACAAATCCCTCTTCAGCCTCGGGGCCCATGGGGCTTACCTCTTTGCCAAGGCTTTGATCGAAAAGAAAGCCAGAGTTATCATGGTGACGAATCCTGAGCTGGCAAAGGATCTCGGGGGAACATTTGTGGAAGCCGTCACCTCCATCGACGAGGGGTTGGCCAAAGCCGAAAACTACACGGACCAAAACGCCAAAATCACGGTATTGAGAAAGGCCAGAAGGCTCATCATCTCATAAGGGTGCCCTTGATCACTCCTGGCCTTTGCCATGGAATAAAGGAGGTTTATGCCATGAATGTGGAGATGCTTTCCTCACCCATCCGTATCGGAAGTAGGGTGGCGCCGAACCGTATCGTGAATCAACCCATGGAATGTAACGACGGAGATGCCTCTGGAAATCCTACGGAACTCACCTTCCGGCGATACCGGAGCTTAGCCGAAGGTGGAGCGGGAATAATCTTCGTTGAGTCACTTACCCTTTCCTATGAGAGTCGGGCCAGGAAAAATCAGCTGAAAATCGGTGAGGATACAGCGACGAGACTGGAAAAACTGGTCAAGGAGATGCGGCAAAGGAATAGTGAATCGTTGATCCTCATCCAGATCAACCATTCGGGACAGCTCAGCCAAGCGGCATTTTCGAAGGTGGTCTCCCCCTATCCAACAGGAGATCCGAGCATCCATGTCCTCACCGAGAAGGAGATTGACGATATCGGCACGCAATTCGCGAAGGCTGCCCTAATCTCAAAGCAGGTGGGAGCGGATGGCATCGACTTTAAACAATGTCACGGCTATCTCGGCGGCGAGATAATGCGGCCGGCAAATACTCGGGAGGACCAGTACGGTGAGACCTTTGAGAACCGGACAAGGTTTTTCAGGGAAACGACGGAAAAGATAAAGAAGGCGGTAGGGGATGATTCTTTTCTCACCGGGGTGAGGTATTCCTTCTATGAGGGAATACCCGGAGGTTTCGGCACGACGGGCCCCAGGGAGGTCATCGAGGACTTCTCCGAGCCCCTTGCCTTCGCGAAGATGGTGGAAGAGATGGGAATGGACTATATCAATGTCTCGGCGGGAATACCGCCAATAACGCCAGAAATCGTGAGGCCGACCAAGGATTTTCCCGAGGGGGTATACAGACACTTCGGCTGGGCAAAGGCGGTGAAGGACGTGCTAAAGATTCCGGTGATTGGATCGGGATACAGCTACTTGAGGGACGGGAAGAACAAGCTGAAAGAACCCGACCCGCCGAAAAAGAGTTTCACCTACTGGGCAGAGAAAAATCTGAAGGATGGCCTTGTCGACCTTGTCGGGCTTGGTAGACAATCCTATGCTGACCCGCTGTTTGCGAAAAAGATCTTGAGCGGGCAAATCCATTCGATAGATTTCTGTACGGCCTGCGGAGGCTGTAGCATGCTCCTGCGGTCACAAAGACAAGTCGGATGCACGGTCTATGATGACTATTACCGAAAGGTCCCCCGTCGTGTGAAGAAAGGGAGGGGACGTAGTTAAGTTGGTGACTAATTACCTCGCTTCTGCTAACTCTGTATCATGCCACGAGCCGCACGACTTGATGTGCCCGGACTTCTCCAGCACGTACCTGAGATTTTAAGGCAACGGACTAGAGGCAAACGGCTTGCTGACGCTTGCAGTGTTATAAGTTATGTTGCGGTCAGGGAGATGGGGCACAATGGAGCGGAAATGGCAAGAGCTTTAAATATGAGTCTTTCGGGGGTTAGTATTGCAGCAGACGTGCTGAAGAGATCCTTCGAAACAATCAATCTCTCAGGAATAGGGTGAATAGATTAACAATTTGAAGACGTCCCCTTATCCACCAGCAGGATCGTAGATTTCCCCTTCTCGAAAAGCCCTCCAGCCGGTTTCAAACCATGCCTCCGTGTGGGGCAAGGGACGGCAATCCACCCAGCGGTTTTCCACCTTTCCGTCCCCCTTGGCGATCGTCTCCAATACTTTCTCCCGGAATGCCGGATCTTCAGGAGCGAATCGCCACGAATCCCCGAGATCCCTATGGGGCAGCAATCCATTTTTGTCGAGGACCATTGCAGATCCGCGGCTTCCGACCCCGCTTTCAACGGAAAAGAGAATAGCCTCGAGGTATACCGCATGGGAGAAGCAGAGCTGGAGATTCCGTAGACCCTCCGCTAAATCCTCAAGATTAGTGAAACGACACCCCCTTGTCTTCAATCGTTCCCACTGTTCCCATGCCTTTGAGACGCCTTCGCGTAATCTCGGTAGAGAGCGTACGTGGGAACCCACCTGTGTCATTCGCGCCTGGAATTCCTCCCTTTCCTTCTCCCACGTTAAGGAGGAATTTTTACATTTGCCTATCCAGTCCCACAGCCCCGAAACGGTGTGCTGTACCTGTTTATCGAATACCTCCATGTCGAGGGTAGATCCACCGTATCGATTCGCGATGTACTCTGCAGCGCGAAAACCACCAACCTGTCCGGAATTGAGTGCCGAGCCACCAGGGCGGGCCACCCCATGCGACCCATTCACCTCACCAACGGGAAAGAGGTGTTTGATATTGGTCGATTCCCACCAGACATTGCCGGCCAGTCCACCGTTATTGTGCTGCGCACACACGGCAATCTCCAGCGGTTCTGCTGTGATGTCGATACCATGGTCCATGTAAAGGTCAACCGCCGCGGGGTTCATAGACTTCAAACGCTCAATGGGAATGTCGGCCAGCGCCTGCGATTTCGACAGATACTCCTGGGCTTCGTCGCTCAGGTCGTCTCAATATAGACGAGAACATCAATCAAAGATGACCCGCCATCAATCTTCCTGACATCAAAGGGCCATTGATACCCCTTCAAGAAAATCGCGCTGTTCATCTCCCCCGGAGAATCGAAGTATGGTCGGAGGAATTCCTCCTGGTCGCTCCGTCCATTCGGCCCCGTACTGAGAAACCTCGGGATCACCTGCATATAGCTCCCGGAGACATTCCACCGAAATGTAATCGATGCCAGACCGAATTGGGATTCAGGGAGGCTCTGAGCCTTAGCCCCAGCCATGAGGGCCAATCCAATACCGCCTGTATGCACCTGGGGGTAAACACTCGTCTTATAGAGTCCCCCCGGCCCCCCCGTTGCAAAGACCACATTTTCAGCGGCATAGAGCTCTAAAGCCTTACGCCAGTCCGGGGTTGTACCATCGAGATTTAACGCAATAGCTCCCACTATTCTTTTCTCATCTCCTTCACCGATGGGCAAAAGGGAGACGACCACCCTCTTTTCGTGAACGGGAATCCCTCGACGCTGGACTTCCCGAATGAGAACAGTGCACATCTCCTTCGATGTATAGGGTCCCACAGATGTGGCTCGCTGACGGGGGTCATGATCCGTCTTGTAACCGACGAACTGCCCAAATCGATCCCGGGGAAAGGGAACTCCGAGATTAACCAGATGGAGAAAGGCCCTTGCCGAGAGGCTTGCTTCCACCAGGGCCAAATCGCCGTGCATGCTGCCCCCGGCCCAATATGACTCCGCTAAGGATTCCGGGGAGTCATCCTCCGCACCACACATGCCCAGCTTATAGTACGTCTGTTTGTCACTTCCGGTATTGATAGAGGTACCCTTATCAAGGCCCTCCGTCACGACCAGAACATCCTCTACCCCTTGAGCACGGAGCTGAACGGCCGCGTTCAGTCCCGCCGCCCCGCTGCCAACGACAAGGGTATGAACCTTATAGAGCGATAACGGCTGATCCATCCCGGACAATTCATTGATATTCAAAGACCCCTTCTCCATGGATGGCAACCCCGAATATCCTCCTCATACTTTATCTGGATGAGGGCTTGATCATTATCGATCGATAACAGGGGACTACAGGACTCGCAGGTGAAACCCACCATCTACGTTGATAATCTCGCCAGTGGAATAGGGGAACAAATCCTTCGCGATGGCAAGGGCTGCCCTTCCCACATCTTCCGGAGTCCCCCACCGCCTTATAGGCGTTAACCCCTCGGCGAAGAGTCTATCGTATTTCTCCTTCACTACCGCCGTCATGTCGGTTTCGATGATGCCCGGCCTGATTTCGTACACCCCGATCCCGTGATCCGCGAGTCTGATCGCATAGAGGGCCGTCATCATGGAGATACCGGCTTTGGACACGCAGTACTCCGCCCTTGCGAGGGAAACGGTGTATGCACTGTTGGAAGATATGTTTACAATCTTGGGCTTGCGATCTCCGTCCTTTCTCTTTTGCTCTATCATCCAATTTGCTACCCGCTGGGTCAAAAAGTAAGGTCCTTTCAGATTCACTCCCAAGACGTGATCGAAGCTCTCCTCCGTCGCCTCGAGGATATCCAGCCTCACCTTCGGAGCCACACCGGCATTGTTAACGAGAATGTCAATCCTCCCGAACTCCTCCTCAACACTTTTGACTAATTTTTCGCGTTCCGCTGTAACCGAGATATCGGCCTGAACGTATATTGCCCGGACCCCGGTCGATCGAACCTTTTCGATCGCCTCCTTGGATTCGGAAGGGGGGGTGGTACCGTTGAGGACCACATTGAAACCACCCGAGGCCAGAGCTGTGGCGATGCCAAGGCCGATCCCGCGCCGCGATCCTGTGACAAGGGCCACTTCCCCCGTTGGTTGAAACATTTTCTCTCTCTTGTCCATCTTCATACCCTAAAAATGGGGAAATCCGGTCTACTCCGTAGATTTCCTGAAGGACTGTTCTGTTTTTGTTCGTGAAATTTTTCCGAGATCATGATAAGAAATCATAAGGGCTGCCCTCTGGCCCGGACAGGCGAAACTCAAAGATGAACCCGATGATACCACAAAATCGCCAGGGAATCCATGATTTAAGCTGGAGTGTCCGGACTATACTATATGGAGGACTCCCTTGTTCCTGAGCGGAATTTGTTGGAAAACTGGAATGGTGGGATATCCGAACCGGAATATCGGAATAATTGAATGATGGGTAAGGGCAAAGTTCCTGGGTTTCTTCATAATCAATGGGTTACAAGAATATTTCTTTCAAACCGCACCACTGCTTTGTATTATATCTCTACACATGATAATACTCTTTGAAAAGGTAGCTGAAAGTATTTTTCCCCAAGGAATAAGGAATGATGAGATAGTGATCCAGGTTAAGAGCAATATCCTCATTAATCCAAAAGGAGATGGACTATATCCATGAAGGACGATTTACATTACATGCCCATTAAAATCGGCGAGGTTGAGCTAAAGAATCCTTTCCTGGTTGCCTCAGGTCCTACAACCAAGCGAGTGGATCAGCTGGAACTGGCGGAACGGGAAGGTTGGGCAGCGGCATCCATTAAGCTAACCATGATTCCGGATCCTTACATCAACTATGAACCCCGTTACCGCTGGCTGAAAAAGGAGAAACTCCACACTTTCACAGCGGAATACCGCCTGGAAATGGAACAGGGATTACGTCTGGTGGAAGGAGCACCGCCTGGAAATGGAACAGGGATTACGTCTGGTGGAAGGAGCACGGAGAAAATGTAGGGAACTAGTGATTATTGCAAACTATTCCTGTGTTGAACCTGACTTAGAAGTTTGGCAGGATGCGGCGCTGCGATTCGAGGCGGCTGGGGCCCAGATGCTGGAGTTAAATTTCTGCTGCCCCAACATGTCCTTCAACGTTGATGTTTTATCCCAGGGAATAAAAGAAGGTCGCCCTTCATCCGGGGCCAGCATGGGAGATGATGAAAACTTTGTGCGGCTGGTAACCGAAAACACACGTGAGGTAACCAGCCTTCCCGTTATCGTCAAGATCACTCCTGAGGGGGGCCGCATTGCTGAAGTCTCGAAAGCCGCCTACGATGCGGGAGCAACAGCCGTCTGCAGCGCGGGCAACCGGTTGGGAATTCCCTCCATTGATGTCTGGAACTACAAAAAACCTATTTACCATTTGCAGGGCGAGAATACCATGGGTGCCCTATCTGGGCCGTGGATCAAACCTTTAGCCCTGAGGGACGTCTTTGAGATTCGTAGACTGGTAGGCCCCGGACCATCCATTATCGGTACGGGGGGTGTGGCCTCCTGGGAAGATGCCGTGGAGATGATGATGTGCGGAGCGGACTCTATTGGGGTTTGCACCCAAACAATGCTTTCGGGATTCAGTTTCTTAGAGAAATGGATGAAGCCCTTGAAGGAATACATGAGAAAGATGGGTTTCCAAAGTGCTAAGGATCTCCGTGATCTACTACTTGAGGAGATAAAGCCAGCAACGGACCTTACGATCTGGGCGGGTTATGCTCAGGTGGACCTTACAAAATGTTCTTCTTGTGGCCTCTGTGTTGAAATCGGACACTGTAATGCTATTGTGATGACAGATGATGGGGCACAGGTCGATTCAGAGGGATGTCAGGGATGTTCGACGTGCATCGATATATGTACCAAGAAGGCAATTACTATGGTAGAGACTGGATAAGTTATTATGTGTGACGACATAAATATCTGTGTATAGATAAGGATATAAGGAAACTCTAAATACTAAATTTTGTGCTTCGGCGCGCGACGAGACTTCGACGAGCTCCCTTCGGGTCTGAGCCTCAGGGTCGAAGACAGCCGAATCGCTTGGCCGAGTCGATTAAGGATTTAATGCTTGTTTAAATAATCCAGAAATATTTAAGACGCTCTATATAGAAGGAGGTTGAACATGGAAAAAGTGAGGGTAGGAATTCTGGGCGCTGGGTTTTCAGCACACCTCCATATTACCAACTATAAGAAACTGAGGGGACACAAGATGGAGGTTGTTGCAGTGGCGGCGAGATCAGAGGAAAGTGCGGGCAAATTCGCAAAAGCCTTCGATATTCCTGAAATTTATGCGGGCTATAAAAAGCTGGTCGAAAACCCAGATGTTGACGTAGTTGATGTTTGCCTTCCAATAGATTTGCACAAAGAGGCGGTCATAGAGGCGGCAGAAGCTGGTAAACACGTGATCTGCGAAAAGCCCCTGACAGGATATTTTGGTGAGGATCTGGATGAGGAGCGGGTCGGGGACAGGGTCCCGCGGGAAACCATGCTTCAGAGGGCCATGAAAGGCTGCCAGGAGATCAGAAGGGCCGTTGAGAAAAAGGGGGTAAAGTTTTGCTATGCCGAGGATTGGGTCTATGCTCCCCCATTTGTAAAACTCAAGAGGATGGTTGAGGTCAGCGGCGGAGTCATCATGGACATTCGGGCAGAGGAGAGCCATTCCGGGTCACACTCAGCGTCATCCAGGAGATGGAAGACATCAGGGGGAGGCTCGCTTGCTCGTCTCGGATCCCATCCAATTGGAGCGGCCCTTCATTTGAAGCACTTTGAAGGCCGGATCAAGGAGGGGAAGCCGATCCGAGCGGGCAATGTCATTGCGGAACTCGGGCGCCACACACGCATTCCCTCTTATCGGAAGATGCCAAAAAAGTGGATGGTTTCGGACTGGGGTGATGTGGAGGACTGGGCAAGCCTAATCATCGAATTTGAGGATTCAACCCATGCAGTGATCATGGCTACTGACGGCATGTTGGGAGGGACACGCAATGCTATGGAGGTCTACCTCTCCAACGCCGTGGCTCGTGCGAATATGTCCCCAAACAACGCGGTGGAGGTCTATGCCCCTGATCCAGGGATTTTTGGGGACGAATACCTGGCGGAGAAACTTGAGACCAAGGCGGGGTGGAATTTCCCCAACCCTGATGACGACTGGGAAAGAGGATACCCTCAGGAGCTTGAGGACTTCATTGAGGCAATTCGCGATGATCGGGAACCCCTCTCTGGTTTGGATCTGGCCGAGGAAGTCGTGAACGTCATCTACTCAGGATATCTCTCGGCGGAAAAAGGTGGACGCGTCCCGCTCTTGTGATACATCCCCCGGCGCCGGAGTAAATGGAAGCCCACGGGCTCTTATAGCAGCAACGGTACCAGAAGACTTCTATATACCCCCTATGGAAAAGGTCCTGCGCCAGCGGTACGTCACGATCCTCATCAATGAAATTTTGGAGATGAATCAGGTACTCATCTCAAGCCTTCCAGGAGAGCCTTCACGTTATCCCCCAGGACCTCATGGTTATAGCCACCCTCCAAAACTCCGTACCGTCTTCCGACGCATTTCCGAAGGGAATGCGCCTTAACCAATTCCCCGATCTTCTGATAATCCCGGGCCTTTAGCAGTCGTCCCCAGTCCTTTTCGTGGCGATCAAAACCCGCTGAGATAGCGAGGATGTCGTAATTATCCACACGCTCGAGGTCTCTCGTGAGGGTCTCCATGAATTCCTCCCGATGATATCCCTCAGGGTGAAAGTAGGTGACCTCGCGAGATCCACTGAAAATATTTGCCGTCCCATCGCCATAGTGGAGGTCGATATCCACTATAACCGCCCTTTTGATCTTCTCCTCTTTTAAGAGTTTTTTAACGGAGATCCCCACGTTGTTAAAATAGCAGAATCCCCAGCAGGAGTCTGGGCTGGCGTGGTGACCAGGAGGTCTGATGAGCCCGAAGGAGGGCTCCCCATCATAGGCGAGGTCCGCCGCTTTGATAGCCCCTCCCACAGCCAACTTCCCTACGGTATACGCAGAAGGGTTGTGCTGTTTCACATATTGGATATGGCCCTTTGTGTGGCAAAGCTCCAGGTCCGCATCCATGGCGGAATTCGGCTCTTCAAATTCAAAGACTCCCTCGAGGGCTCTGCAGATAGCCTCCATTCTGCCCGGCTCGGCGGCCGGATCATATGCATACACCTCAGTGTACTTTTTGTGAAATATCACCTTCATGGATGTGCTCCTCCACTCTGTTGACACCCACACTCATTAAGGAAAAGGACCATAAAAGCCCGCATAACGGACCATGTCGATCGTCCCTTGGGTGTTCGTGCGCGTGCAGCCATAATAAAGCAGCATATCCCCCTTTTTATATTACACGGTTTCGGAAATAATTTTCTGCTTCTTCTCCAGGGAAAGCATGGAAACCTCACCCGTTGACACCATAATCAACAGGCCGCTTGTTCCATTCTCCGCCTAGAAATCTATCAAGGTCCGAAATCCCTCGAAAGCCACCATCCTACCGCGATTAAACGGAGTGATTATTGCCACAAATGACCCCCGATCTTTTCCGTACCCATTCTCAGCCCTCCACTATTTTGTTTCCGATTCCCTGATTATATCCAACGGAAAAACCCCGGGCAAGATGCTTCCATTCATCCATAATCCAAAGATGTTAAATCTTTTCTTGATTCATACAATCGGGATATGGTAAGAAATTTTCTGTCCAGACCCTTAAAAATCTAATATCCGATAGCCATGGGCGATGAGAAACAATGGCCGTGCTAATGGGGGCTGAAGGCAGGAGGTAGGCTAAGGGGAAGACAGGTTGAAATGTATGGGCTTATGGGATTAAAAATTTTACTAATTTACTTTTTATAACGCAAAAAGAAAGAGGGGGAGACAATGAAGAATGTTTTGGTGGCTTATCTGAGTATCGCTGGGCATACTCAAACGCTTGCCGAGTACATTGCGGAGGGTATCAGAATAGCAGGTTGTGATGCAGAGGTAAAAAAGATATCTGAAATCAAGAACGAGAAAGATCTGCAGGGCTTTGACGGATATGTATTTGGCTGTCCAACATATCATAGAGACATGCCAGAAGCTATGAAGACGTTCTTATTCTTGGCTAATAAAGCAGGCCTTGAGGGAAAAGTTGGTGGCGCATTTGGTTCCTATACGCATTCGGGCGATGCGCCCAAAATAATCTTTGACACCCTGGAACACGTGTTCAAGATGAAAGTCACTAATCTCGGGTCTTTCAACGTGCTAGAAGCAGTTGTTGATACACCGGAGTATTTGAAGGCCTGCCATGACTATGGAAAAGACATAGGCAATTTAGTTAGCGAAAGTGTTTGATCGCCTTTTTCGCAGAGATGTTATCTGAACCTAGCCATGGATCCTCCTGTTTATGTACTGATGGATTTTTGTTAATGAGGAGGTGATTATAAGAATCACGGAATAAAAGGAAACGAAAGCGATTCAATTGCCCGGAAGAGCTATCAAGGTATTGGTCGATCCGGACAGTATCGGAAGGAAGCATATTACCTTCGTATTGGCTATAATCCCTGACGGGAACAGCCTTCTTTGGCACGTTCACCAAGTATCCGAAGTGGTTACCTATGTTCTCCAAGGAACGGGGTCCGCCCATTCGGACACCGAGGCGAAGGCCATCCGTGCTGGGACTGTTCTCTATATGGAAGCGGATTCGAACCACCGGAAAGTCAATGAGGGCAAAGGTGAGATGAAGCTGCTCTGTGTATTTCCTCCCCAGTGAAGATAGGATCTCCCAAGTGACCCCGGGAATCGACAAGGCGACCAGGTTCCCTTTCATCAATTCCTTCTTCATTATCAATGCTGTTTTTCTTCTGGCCTTTCCTATTTCTCTTGGGACTCCGCTGCCCCTGAGCCCAATTCTATCCCTCAAACCACAGCAGTTGTATTTCCCCGCAACCACCCCCCATTATTAATGGTCTAAACGATCTCAACGATCTTAACAATCTAAACCATCTAAACGTTCTGAACGAGCTCAGCGCTATAGGGGTTTTCAACCAAACAAACCAGATAAACGAGATCAGCCCATCAAACTCCAGCCATGGTGCTCTTGACATCATGAACACGGAGCGTTATAGAGGGTTTTTCATCATGTAACTCGAACCAAGGGTTGAAAAAAGGGGAATCGGTTTGGTTTCGGCTAGCAACTCTCATAAAGAATAATGGTGAACCATCTATGGCGGGGATTTTTTACGGTTGGTGGATAGTACTCGCTTGCTTTCTCATTGCCTTCTATGCCGGTGGCGCTTGTTTCTTCGGCTTTACCGCCTTTTTTGAACCTATAACCGAGGAGTTTGGCTGGAGCTACACCCAGGTCTCAATTGCCTTTTCCCTCCGTGGGTTGGAAATGGGGATTCTTGCTCCTATCATCGGATTTCTCGTTGACCATTTCGGCCCGAGAAAGCTGGCATTTTCAGGAATACTTATCGTAGGCTCCGCACTTATCTTCCTCGGTCTGACTAACTCTCTTCTTATGTTTTATGGCGCTTCTGTTCTCCTCGCCTTAGGAACGAGCGGATGTGCCTCGACAGTGCTGATGACAGCAGCAGCCCATTGGTTCAGGAGGAATGTGGGAAAGGCAATGGGGCTTGTATCCTGTGGATTCGGCGCAGGCGGAATACTTATCCCGCTCATAGTCTGGCTCATTGACCTCTATCAGTGGCGAACAACACTGATCATCCTTGGACTGGGAATGTGGGCACTGGGGATTCCTTTATCATTCGTCATCCGTCATAGGCCGGAACAACATGGCTACTTGCCTGACGGAGAGATCCCAACCGAAATCGGCTCCAGTCATGGAGGCCGGGAGAGAGAAGGCAAAGGTAACGTTAAGGAAGCTCTTAAAAGTAGAAACTTCTGGAAGATAGCTGTTGCCGAGGCAATACGGATGATGATCAGCATGGCAGTCGTGACTCACGTCATGCCTTACCTGAGCAGTATAGCAATGGCACGATCGAGGGCTGCATTTGTGGCGACCTCTATTCCCTTATTGAGCATCGTCGGGAGGCTTGGCTTTGGCTGGCTTAGCGATATCTTCGATAAAAGGTATGTCCTCGCCGGGGCATATTGCCTCTTCGGCATGGGAATTCTTGCCTTCTCTTATATTCACCTGAAGTGGCTTATTTTCCCCTTCCTGCTCCTTTTCTCCCCGGCAATGGGGGGAGTTGTATCCTTACGGGGGGTTATCGTGAGGGAGTACTTTGGTAGGGCCTCCTTTGGAAGGGTAATTGGGATGATGCTGGGCATGGCAGCAATGGGTGGGGTTATAGGTCCCTCTGCGGCTGGATGGACATTCGACAACTTAGGGGACTATCACGGCGTATGGCTTTGTTTCACCGGCACCATTATCATTGCCATCGTATTGTTATTGCGGCTGAAACCTCCCCGCTTGATGGGGGAAAAATAAGAAAGCGCTAAAATCCATTCCAAAACCTCCCCAAACATCGATATCCGCGATCAGTTTGATCATCTCCATCCCTCTTATCTCTCCGTCGAATTCCGGTACGCGGGAAAGGACTTTTCTGCCGAACTGCTTATAGATCTTGTCGAGACAGCCCCTCTGCATCTCGATCCTATTTCTCAGGTATTCAGGGATATTGTCCCGCAGCAATTCCGTTAAAATGACCCGATTGACAATAAACCCGGAAAGGGGGACTCAATACTTTGCGAAGAGATCGTCCGCATTGAGTGTATCGGTGATGGTCATCTTCTCCGGGGTTAATACGAAGAAGAAGGCTGTTTTCTCGATGTCGGTCATGATTTTCGATCAGGTCCCTATTCTATCCTTTGTGCTAAGCTATTTCCCGAGTATCTCTCCATAGAACACTCCAAATATAATTGTTTTCTAAATATCTATTAATCAAATATAGGCATATATAAAGATATTTGGAGAAAAAAAATTCATATTTGGATAAGTTATCTTTTTTACTTGACAAATTTCTTTTAATTTGATAAAAATTCTATTATGAACCTGGGCGAAACCGTCAAGAAGAAACGCAAGCAACTAAAATTATCCCGCATCAAACTCGCCAAACTATCCGGAGTCCCTTATCAAACCATCGACAACCTGGAATCGGGCAGGGTGACCAACCCATATATCGACACCGTCGCCAAGATCGCCGAAGTTTTCCATATCCCCCTGGATTTATTGTACCATATTGACAGTGGTCGAAAGATGATCGACCTTCCTGAGGATATCATCGAACTACTCAAAAGAGAGAAAACCAAGTATGTTCTGACCTTGATTACCAGTGCCAATATTGAGGGCATATCCGACATAAAGAAGCTCTGCGAATTTTTACTCTCCATTGGGGAGAAATTCGAGGATTAACTGATTGCAAATCTTCTGTCAAACCTACCCCAGGGGCAAATCTTCCTCTTAACTACCGTAAATATTTCAAGAATCTTGTCAGCCGGCAGTATGCCGAGGGGGTCCCCCTATGCTCGGGACTTCTGCAAAATTCAACAGGGAATTCGACTGAGAGATCACTGCAAACCTGGGAACGAAGGACCTAAGGGGAGTTGGCGAGGTCAGGTGGACATCTATGGGCCTTCCCCTTTTCTTCAAAATGGGCATATTCCTGCAAGAAATGAGCGAGGATGAAAAGGAGAGGTGGACCAATTTGGTGACACGCCAAAGT